>Ga0209550_10002591_pt1 | contig 17368 bp, 12 predicted proteins | sample LauGreSuBDMM15SN_2_FD_187567 | JGI IMG/M metagenome (GOLD analysis project Ga0209550, IMG submission 187567) | Freshwater lake microbial communities from Lake Michigan, USA - Su13.BD.MM15.SN (SPAdes) (version 5) | ecosystem: Environmental > Aquatic > Freshwater > Lake | place: Lake Michigan...
TTTGGCCGTGCTGCGTGGCATCGACAATGACTGGACGTGCCTGCTCAAAAATGACCGGGCCGAGTCGGGCGCGGGGCACCACCACCCTGACGCACTTAATCTCATTCTCTTTGCCAACGGCGAGGACGTGTTTCCAGGCACGGGGACTACCGGTTATTCGCATTACTCCTACCGCCAATGGTGTTCCCAGACTGTTTCCCACAATACCGTTACCCTCAATACCCGTTCCCAGCGTATCGATTCCACGGACAAGATCATGGAAATCGGTCTCTCAGCATTCGGCATCTCCATGGTTCAATCCTCTGCAGCTGATCTTCAGGGGGGCCGGAAGCAGACCGAAAGCCCCGCCCGGTTGCGCCGGACGGTGGTAATGACAACGCACGGCATCGTTGATATTTTCCGCGCGGAAATAGATTCGAGCCGAGCTGTGCGTGTCGCGGGCCAAGCGCCGACCAATCTCCTCGATTGGGCTTTGCACCTTCGGGGCGATCTGACCCTGGATTGCATCCTGAAACCAAGTTCCAACACGCTCATTTCCAAGGACCGACTTGAGGCTATCCCCAAGGGAACCAATGTTCCCCACCAAGGCTACAAATACATCACTGAACTTCAGCAGGTCATTCCGGGTTCGGCGCCAATCCATGGAAGGCTGATTCAGCCGGCGGGCGGGAAGGTCGATCTCTGGCTTTCGCCTTCGCCCGGATCATCGAAGGTTTACCAGGCACTGGGGCTGGGGCTCGAAACCGACGTGGATAAAAACCTTCCGATGCTCATCCAGCGGCGTGATGCCAATGACACGGTTTTTGCGGCTGTATATGCTCCTTTCAGAGATCAGCCAGTCGTGCAGTCGGTCGTGTTTTCGAAACTGTCTAAAGAGGGTGAGGACGCAGCTGTAGAACTCATTCACGTGAACGGTAAAGACCTTGTCCTCAGCATGCCAAGGACTGGGAAACTTAGTGCGTCGGGGGCGACCTTGGAAGGCACACTTGGTTGCCGCAGCGCCTTGGGTGGAGGCTCCACGCTGCTCGCGCTTGTTGGCAAAACATGGGATGACGGGGATATCCTCGTGTCTTTGTCCGAAGACGGAGCTATCGTCATTACGGCAGGTCTTTCGGGTATCAGCGTTCACAACGGCGCCGATCATCCCGTGGCGGGCACGATCGAAATCAAGAGTCTGAAGCTCAAAGAATCTTTCGCTCTCGATGCCGGTGAAACTCAGCCGCGAACATCTACCCCTTTCCCGTAAAACTTTCCTTTTCGGCACGACGGTTGGAGGTCCGAACACTTAGTGAGAATTATGAAATCTAAATTCGTTACCAAATTCACGCTCATTGCCTGCATGACTTGCTGGCTCTCAAGCTCCAAATCCAGCGCCCAAGTTGCATCTCAGGAAAACTATTTATCCCCGGTGGTTTTGATGCTGGAAACAAAGTGGCCCAAAAACCGCGCGGTGAACGTCGTCTGCCACGGCCACAGCGTGCCGGCCGGTTATTTTAAAACCCCCGTCACTGACTCACTACACGCTTACCCAAACTTGCTGCGCGTGGCGCTGGCCGAAAAATACGATAATGCGGTCATTAACATCATCGTCACCGCCATTGGCGGTGAGGCCTCGAACCGGGGCGCCGCTCGTTTCGACTTGGATGTGCTGGCACTCAAGCCGGATGTCGTGCTGATCGACTATGCGTTAAACGACAGAGGCATGGATCTGGCGCAGGCGCGGAAAAACTGGGTGAGCATGATTGAAAAGGCACAAGCCGCCGGCGCGAAAGTTATTCTGCTAACGCCTACGCCGGACCAGAAATCCAAGCTCGACGACCCGGCCGATCCTTTGAATTTGCACGCCGAACAGATCCGCCAACTGGCTGCGGAGTATCATGTTGGCCTGGTGGATTCACTTGCTCTCTTCAAAATGCAGATGGCGCAAGGCAAGGCTCTCGTGGATTTTATGTCGCAATCGAATCACCCAAACTCACGTGGGCATGAGATTGTAGCACAAGAGTTGATCGAGTGGTTTCAGGTGAAGGAATAATCGAATAGAATAATCAGCTTATTTTCTGATGATATTGCCGTCATGTTGGGGCAGCCGTCTTTTTCCCGCAATTCGCCCTCTTTCGGATTCAGGGTTGCATCACATGATTTGATGTATCGATTAACCAAAGTCAGTTGCCCTCACATTCCGAACCCCGATTTGATGTCTCCATCTGGTTACCTCCCTACATGCCTGTTTCTCGCTTCGATGCTTGCCGCACCCGGTCTGGCTGCTGCGACTCGGTCTGATCCTTGGGCTGATGCACGGAACCTGAATTTCACCGCCGCAGGCGCTGGCATTGCACCGTTGCATCAAGCCGCACCAAACGACGCCCGCCTTGCCGTCGCTTACGCCGCTGCGCTACTCGCACGCCAGCCCAGAACCGAGGCCAACATTGACGAAGCCCGCGCATTGCTCGAACGCACCGCCCAGTTTAACCCTACTGCGCCGTCCCCGGCCGATACCGATCAACGCATCCTCGCCGCCTACCTAGTAGCTCGCATTGACCACGATCACTTTGAGACCCCTCGTCTCGACATCGCCCGGTCCGGCTACGAGGCCTTACGTGTTGCGCATCCCGGCCACGCGCTTGCCGATCAGGCCGCTTTGCAACTGGGATACATGCTCGCCTACCAGACCGCCGGTCTCTCGCCCGCCGACACCATTGCCCCCGTCGAGGCATTACTTACCTCCGTCCGTTCTGAGAACCCCCGTCGCGAGCTCCATCTAATGCTGGCCCGCATTCAAGTGCGCACGCTGCACAATGACGCCGCCGCTTTGGCGCACTTCCAAGCCGCCCGTGTGATCGGCTGCTTGGCGACTAATCGCGACAATGAACTCGATCTGACCATCGGCACGCTTGCCGCGAGACTCGGGCAGGGTGACCTCGCCGCGAGGCACTATCTCGCCTTCGCCGAAGCCAATCCGCAGGAGGTGCGCACCCAAACTGTCCGCCGCCTCGCCGCCGAGGCCCTTGCCGCCACCGGCAGCTCCACCAAATGACGCGCGCGCCTTTCCGCTCTCTTGTGCCTCACCTGGTGCTGGGCTTGGTTTTCGCCTGGTCCTGCTGGCACGTCGCCTCCATTCGCCGTGTCGCGGTCGACACGGACAAGGTCACGCTCCGGATCGGCCATTGGATGCTTCATGCCGGCATGAGGGAATCCTTCGATCTTGCCATAACGGATTACCAAAAGCTCCACCCCGACGTATCCATCGAACAGATACCGGTTCCGATCCGTTCCTACGCCATGTGGCTGCGAACCCGTCTCGTCGGCGAGACCGCTCCCGATATAACCGGCCTCGCCGCCGTCGGAGAAGAAATCGCCGGCCGCTATTACCTCCCGCTCGACGCCTACGCGAGCCAGCCGAATCCCTACAATTCAGGCACTCCGCTCGAAGGGGTTCCGTGGCGCGACACTTTTGTGGATGGCCTTGAGTCCGTGCGTAACCTGCTCGGCCCGGTCTCGGGCGAACTCTACGGGGTGAATCTCCAGATCAACACCCTGCGGCTCTATTTTAACCGCAACCTGCTGCGTGCCGTGACGGGTAGCGACGCGCCGCCCGTCACTTTTGCCGAGTTACGCGCCCTCGGCGACCAGATCGCCGCCTACAATGCCCGCACAGGCGCCAAACTCGTTCCCATCGCTTCATGCGGCCCCTATTCCCGTTATCTTTTCAACACCCTCGTTCCGTCCCAAACCCAGCGTTTCGCGGTCGAGTCCAGTCCGTCGCTCAACCTCTCGGTATCTCCGCAGGACATGGCCACCGCATTTCTTCGCGGGGAATGGTCCTACGCCACGCCGGCTTTTCGTAGCGGACTGGAGCTCATGCGCGAGGTCACTTCGCTCATGCCGCCGGGTTTCTCCCAACTTGAGCGCGACGACGCTCTCTTCGCCTACCTTCAACAGCAGGCCGTGATGTTTTACGCCGGGAGTTGGGACTACGGCGTGCTGGTGCGCGACGGCCCTTTCCAGACCGGAGTCACCAGTCTGCCCCTGCCGGATAGGGATGATCCAAAGTATGGTCGCTTCGTGCTCGGTCCCATTTCCGAGGCCGCCGGCAGCCCCGAAGCCATCCTCGGTATCACCCGCACCAGCCGTCATCCCGAGGTCGCGCTCGATTTCCTGCGCTTCCTCTCCAGCCGGCGCATCGCCACCACATTCTCCCGCGAGAGCCACCGTATTTCGTCGGTCGTCGGAACGCCGCCTCCGCCCGATGCCCCCGGACTCGCCCCTGTCTTGAACGGCGAGGTCAACGGCTTCGGCATCGATTTCACTTATCTCGCCGGAGGCAATACCAACCGCGCTTTTCAAAACAATCTTCATCGCGCGCTCGGTCCGAAGGGGGACTTGGACGACTTCATTAAAGCCGTTGAAACCACCATGCCTGAAAACCTTCGCCGCGACCTAGCCCAGGCCGCCTTCGGGCAGCAGCGTGAGATCCGTCGCCTTGATTCCCAGCTCGCTTTCGCACTGACCCGATCCGACCCCAAACCTTCCGAGTGGAGCCGTCTCGCCGAGGCGCAGAGCATCCGCCAGCAGGAGCGGCTGCCGATCGTGCAGGAGTTCTTCCCCTGAGCACTGGCCAACCCGCGCCCCCAAACTCTAGCCCCTTTATATTCCCGTGGCCCAACCCCTTTCCCGCCAAAAGGCGCTTCGCGAATGGAAGCTCTACTTCTTCATTCTACCGTCGCTGCTGTTCATCGGCGTCTTCTCCTACTTCCCCGCCGGCAGCGCGATCTACCACAGTTTCTTCGACTGGCAGGGTGGCGATAACAAGCAGCTTATCGGTTTCGAAAATTTCTCCCGCGCGCTTCACGACCCGGTGCTCTGGAACTCCTTCGGCACCGTCTCGGTGCTCATCGTTTTCAATCTCTTCAAGATGATCCCTGCCATCCTCATGGCCGTGCTCATCCACCGGCTCAAAAGCGACCGCGCCCAATACGGCTACCGCGTGCTGCTCGTCGTGCCCATGATCGTGCCCGGGCTGGTGACGCTTTTCATCTGGAAGTTTTTCTTCGATCCCAATCTCGGCGTGCTGAACAACGTCCTCGATTTCACCGGCCTCAAAACCATGCTCGTCCACCTCGACAAGTTTTTCGGCTGGGATGTTTTCTTCGCCAACGCCCCCATCGGCTGGCTCTCGCAACCCGCCTTGATCCTGCCCTCGCTCTTCCTCTGGGGCTTCCCGTGGATCGGCGCCGTCGGCGTGCTTATCTACCTAGCCGGCCTGCAATCCATCGGGCAGGAGGTTTACGAAGCGGCCGAGCTCGACGGCGTCGGGCCGTTTCAAAAATTCCTCTACATCGAGCTTCCGCTCATCCTGACCCAGGTGCGCCTCTCCCTCGTGTTGTTGATCATCGGCACTCTGAAAGACTACGGCCTGCAACTGGTGCTCCTCGGCGACACCGGCGGCCCCGGCGGACGCGGCATGGTGCCCGGGCTCTGGATGTATAACCGAGCTTTCATCGCCGGCGAGTTCGGCTATGCCTGCGCCATCGGCATGGTGCTGTTCCTGTTCATCCTCGGCCTGACCTACCTGAACAACAAATACGTGAGGGTGGACAAATGAGCGCCGCCCTCAAAGACGCCGTCGGCTCCCGACGCAATCGCGACTGGCCCAAGCATCTCGTGCTGATCGCCATCCTCTGCATCGAATTGTTTCCGCTCTACATGATGCTCCAGGTCTCGCTGAAGGACAACGCGAGCTTCATCCAGAATCCGTGGCTCCCGCAGCCGCCCTATGCGGTGACCGAGGTGCGCCGCGCGCCTGTCGCCGGCCAACCCGACCTCGTCAACATCCGCACCGCCACCTGGACGGAGGTCATGGACGGTATCACGCCCGCCCTCGTTCCGGATCCCGCGTTGATCTCGGCGGAGAAACATTTCGACCTCGGCGTCTATCGCGTCGGCAACCTGGTGAAGGGTGTGAAGATCGTCGGCCCCTACATCGCCAACACCGTATTTGTCGCCCTCTCCGGCACCTTCCTCTCGCTCAGCCTCGCCATTCTTGGCGCGTATTTCTTTGCCCGATACAAGATGCCCTTCGCCGGCGTGCTCTGGGGAGCGTTCATGCTGCTCATGTTGCTCCCCGGAGTGGCCAACATCGTCCCGCTTTTCACCCTCTTAAAAGACCTCGGCCTGCTCAACACGCTCTCCGCCCTCATCATCGTGGGTATCGCCGGCGGGCAGGTGTTTAACATTTTTGTCCTGCGCAACTTTATCGAGGACTTGCCCAAGGACCTGTTCGAGGCGGCGGAGATGGACGGCGCCAGCCACCTGCAGCAGATCAAAACCGTCGTGCTCCCGCTCGCCGCGCCCATCATCGGCACCCTCGCCATCCTCGCCTTCCTCGGCAAGTGGAACGATTTCCTCCTGCCCCTGATCGTGCTGCGCGACAAAGAGCTTTTCACCCTCGGCGTCGGTCTCATCTACCTCGACGGCGAATACGTGAAACAATGGGGCCAGATCATGGCCGCCTACTTCATCGCCTCGATCCCGCTCATCATCATTTTCCTCTTCTGCATGCGCCTTTTCGTTCGTGGCCTCTCCGCTGGCGCGGTCAAGGGATAGCCGCTGGCAGGGTTTGCCACTGCGGTTCGCGGCAGCGGCCATCTCAGCGAATTACAGGTCCACTTGACGAACCGGGATCGGGATCGGCCTTCGCCTCAAGGTTTCTCGGCTGGAGTCTTTGGTTTCGGCCGGCTGGCACTGATCTCGCGGAGCCACTCGGCCCAGCGGTCGTCCACCTCGGCGATGAGGGGCTTCGGCGACCAGTCGTCGTTATACAAGGCGAATGTGTCCTTCGACGAGGGAGCTACGTTAACGAATTCGAAGCCGTAGCCGGTGCCCTGCGCGAGGGCGTTGCGCAGCATGGGGGCAACCTCGGTGGGGCGGTAGTCAGAGCCGTTGATGGTCATGTGCTCGGTGACCGCCCAAGGGCGGCCGGTGGCTTTCATGACTTGGTAAACCGTGTCGTAGGCGATCTGGTTGGGGGAGCGTGAGCCCAGGTGCCAGTGCCAGTTGACCTGAATGATATTCACGCCTTCGAGGGCGGTGAGGAAACGCACGGAATCGCCGTTGCGCTTGGCCATGTCGCGGCCGCCGGTTTCGAGATAATCCACCGCGATGAGGGCGTCGGGCCCCACGACGGAGCGAAAGGCGGCGATGTCCTGGTTGACCCAACTGGCCAGACTCTCGGCGCGGAAACGCTGCCAGACGGGGTGAAGGCGAAAGCTGTCCGGTATCGGAAAGGTGTCGGGCCAGGCGGGCGCGTCGGGAACGTGTTTACTCCACGCGATGTAGGCGGCGCGGGCGGAGACGCTGTAATCTATGTCGCGTTCGCCCATGAACTGGGGCTCGACGGTGGTTTCGTAGTGGAGGATGAGCCTATGCGGGAGCGCGGAGACAAGATTTCGAATGAAGGAGTGGACGGCTTCGCGATAGCCGGGGTGCAGGATACTGGGGACGATGCTATTGAAGCCGTATTCGGTATCGCGCACCGGTTTGCCGTCGTGGTCGATGGCGACGGCTTCGGGGAAGCGTTTCCAGAAATCTTCGGTCAAGGCGCCTCCGCCGACGCCGTAGGTCTCGACTGACAGACAAGGAAACATGCCGGCGGCAGCGATGGCCTCGATCAACTCCGCAAGGGGTCGGAGATCGCCATCAATGACACCGTCGCCGTCCTTGTCGAAATGGTGCCAATAGCAGTTCATTTCGAGGGTGTTGTAGCCTTTGGCCTTTAGAATGGGCAGGGCCTCGCGGAGGCGTTTGCAGGCAGAGGCGTTGGCGAAGTCCAAGAGGGGTTTGCCGATCTTGAGAAAGGTCCACTGGTCGTTGACGTAGAGACGACCCTCGCGGAGCACTCGGGTCCCGACAGCGAGCGTTGGGGGCGCGTCTGCGCCAAGGGCGAGACTGGACGCGAGAAGGGCAATGCCGGCAGTTAAAGACGAAGAGTGGAGGTTCATAGTCAGGGTTCTCAGTGAACAGGGGTTAAGGGGCCGCTTTGGTTGGTTGGCTTTGACGCCCGCTGATTTTCAGTTTTGACGAAGCATTTGATAAATCGATTAAATTAATGAAGCCTCATCGTTCAGTTACCACCTATTTTATGGCCATAACCCCATTCGCGCTCGACGAGATCAACGTGTTTCAAGGCACCGACAGCTCGTCGGATTTCTCCAACGGCAATACCTTGCCGCTCGTGGCCCTGCCGCGCGGACTGACCCATTGGGCACTTCAGACCAACGATGCTTCGACCTTTTTCTACAGCTGGTCGGAGCGGCGGATTCAGGGGGTGCGGGCCACGCACCAGCCCTCGCCCTGGATGGGCGACTACGGCGCCGCGCTGTTTCTGCCCGTGCTCGCCGACCATGGTCGCAACTTGGGCGAGACGGCCGCTTTTGTCTGCCGAGACGCGATGCGCGCTAATCCTGCACGCCTCGATCTTACTTTCGCACACACCGGCATTCAACTGGCGCTGGTGCCGACGGCGGCCGGGGCGCGGATGCGTTTTGATTATCCGGCCCCGACCGGAGCGCGGGTCATCGTTTATCTTCACGAGGGAGAAATCAACGCACGGGCAGGGGCGCGGCGCGTAGCGTTTACCTCCCGGACGACGCGGCCTGATGGTGACGTAGATTGTCACTACGAGTTGATTTTCACTGCGCCTCTTCGGTCGCTGCACGAACTGCCCGACTACGGCGCTCCCCGAAAGGGTGCCCGTGCTTACGCGCTGGCTTTTGGCCGCCTGCCCGCTGGCCGGCTGGAATGCACGGTAGGCACCTCCTTCATCTCGCCCGCGCAAGCCCGGGTGGCGGCGGACCGCGAAGCGGGTGTGAGCCTGGCAGCGCTGACCTCTCGCGCGAGTGCCGCGTGGGAACACGAACTTGCCGGGCTCGCGGTGGATTGCGACGACGCTGATCGCCGCCGCACCATCGCCAGCGCGCTCTATCGAGCCGGACTTTTCCCGCGCCGCTGGGCCGAGCGCGACGCGCGTGGGCGGGAGGTTCACGCCAGCCCGTTCGGCGTGCCTGGCGCCCACCCCGGAGCGCTGGCGGTGGACGTGGGATTTTGGGATGTGTATCGCACGCTTTTCCCCTGGTTTTCCCTGACCCGGCCGAAGCTTACGGGCGACATGATCGCAGGCTTTCTACGACTCGCCGATGCCGCCGGTGGTTGGCTGCCGCAATGGCCCAGTCCGGGGCACCGGCGTTGCATGACTGGAACGCACAGCGACCTCGTGCTCGGCGACGCTATTGTGAAAGGCCTGCCCGGTTTTGACCCCGCCGCGGCCTACGAAATCATACGGCGACACGCCCTGGAAATCCCGCCTGCCGATCTACCTGTCGGCCGCGTGGGGCTCGCGGATTATCTCCGACTCGGCTACATGCCCGTCGAGGCCGGCGGTCACTCGGCCGCCATCACACTCGACTACGCGCTGGATGATTTCGCGGCGGCGCAGGCGGCCCGGAAACTCGGACATACCGCCGATGCGGCGTGTTTCTCCGCACGGGCCGGCAACTATCGGCACCTCTTTGATTCAAAGACCGGCTTTTTCCGGGCCCGCCACCGGGATGGAGCCTGGCGCACGCCCTTCGACGAGTTTAACTGGGGCGAAGAGTATATCGAGGGCAGTGCGTGGCAGTATCGCTGGAGTGTGCCTCATGATCCGGACGGGCTGGCGGCGCTTTATGGCGGTCGGCGGCGCTTCGTGAGCGCATTGGAGAAAATGTTCACGACTCCACCGCACTTCCGCACCGGGACTTATGGAAAAGAAATCCATGAGATGCTGGAAATGGCGGACGCAGGCTTCGGCCAATACGCGCACTCCAATCAACCCGTCCATCACGCCATCTATCTCTTCGCGGCGGCGGGCCGCTTTGACCTTACGGAACACTGGCAGGCGCAAGTCTGTGACCGACTCTATAGCGCCGCCCCCGACGGATTGCCGGGTGACGACGACAATGGCGAGATGAGCGCCTGGTATTTGTTGGCCACCGTCGGCCTGTTTCAACCCGCTCCTGCCCGCGACGAGTACATGCTTACGTGCCCTGCAGTGCGCGCTGCATCCTTGCGGGTTGGGGATGATCACACTTTGGAAATCGTGCGTCTAAATCGTCCCGGAGCGCCCGTGCGTGAAGTGCTTCATCAGCGTCACGTCGTGCCCACCCGCCGGCTTACCCACGCCCAGTTAACGAGTGGCGGTCGCCTTGAGTTCCGTTGAAAAACACCGAATCGGGGACCGGCTCGACCCGATTCGGAGTTAGACGCGCAACCCGGCGATCAGGTTTAAGCAGCCGTCAGGGTATCGACGCACAGAAATGGAACGGGACACAAAAAACCATGCGCTTTCGACGCATGGTATTGGGTTTCGCCGCCGGTTCCGCGCTTACTTATTTGTAGGTGAAATAGCGCCAGTTGGTTCCGTCTTTGGTGTTTAAACTAGTGTAGGTCAGCGCTTCGACATGTCCGTCGAACATACAGACATTGGCTTTGGTGTTACCGTTATGTCGTGCTCCGGGAATATGGTTGCCGGAGAGCAGGGTGACTACGAATCCAGCCCCGGTGGGCACCGGGATTTCATACCAACCATAGCTGAAGTCATCCGCAGCCTTCGGGAAGGCGGAAACTTCACCAATCATCCATGTGCGGGAGGGGGATGGGATGGCGTTGAGGGTATATTTTTGATTCTCGACGCAGACTCCGTAGGAGGTGGGCGACCCGGTGCGATTTTCGGCGACGGTCTCAGGGCAATACCAGAAGCCGTCGTCCTTTTTATTGACGTCATACTTGGGCAGCAAACCGCTCTTATCCAGCACGACCTGCCAGAGCGTGACTCCGGCCCCAGTGGGCATGCATTTGCCTTTGTTGTCATTCGCGTAGAGCAGGTAACCCATTCCGATTTGGCGAACCTGTGAAAGGCACTTCGTGGCGCGGGCGGTTTTGCGCACGGTGCCAACCGTCGGAATGATGATGGCGGCGAGAATGCCGATGATGGCAATGACGGTCAGCAACTCGATCAGGGTGAAGCCGCGGGCCTTGGCTGCACCTACGGTTCGGAAAGGGGAATGGAATGCCATGGGGTGAGGGCGGGGCTGGCCGCATTTGAAACGACGAGGCGGTCCTGATCGGTGCCTAAGCAAGGAACTTTCGGGGTTTCGTCAACTTGAATTTAAAACGATTTAACTCTTTTAGCATAGCATCCCTGCTTATGCTTCCATCTTAGCGAAATGGACGTGCGTTTGATGCAGCCTCTGGGCCTGCAAGGTGATTTGCTGGGCTTGGCGCCGCGCCTCCGCTGGGGCGCCGTCATTTACGCGACGAACGGCCGGCTTTTGATGAGGGGGATGCCGTGAAGGTGGAGGAAGAGTTATTTTTGAACAGCACTTCACCGGGGGCGAGGCCCGTGACTTGGTTGCCATTCACAGTGGCCATGCCGGAAACGCCCTTCTCGACAAGTATGCCGGAGGCGGCGGGATGGCTGATGCGGTTGTTTTCGATGATCAGCTTATGCACGGTGGCCGCGATGGTCAGGCCGGAGCGACGGGAGTCTTCGATGAAATTGTCGCGGAAAGTCACAACCGACGCCAGGTCAGGGCGGGAGGCAATAACGACGCCGTGGCGGTCGGGACCGTTCCACCCGCCGCCGCGACGGATGACGTTATGCTCGATGAGGGCGGACTCGATGGGTTGGCCGGAGTCCCCGAATATGCCGATATGCAGGCCGCTGTTCGCGGCGGGGTCAGTGAGCAGATTGCCACGCACGACGATGTCGCGCCCGCCGGCGACACGCAGGGAGTTGGCCCAAAAGGGCGCGACTGCGGTGTTGTTGAGGAAAGTGGCGCCGATCATCTGGCCGTTGGTGCCGTCTTTCCCGCGATCGGAGTAGGTGGCGAGGCCATCGTCACCGGTGCCGCGCACGAAGTTGTTTTCGGCGGTGAGATAATGGCCGAGACGGTCGGGGTGAGGAGTGTTGCCGTTATTGAGGTTGATGCCATCGCCCCAGCTATCGCTGACGCGGGAGTTGCGAATAATCCCGTGGGAGCCGCTCAGCCACGTGGCGTCGCAGTGGCGCGCCCAGACGCGATCCACCAGCCAGCCTTCGCCGGAGGCGAGAATGCTGTAGTCGCCGCCATCCGGTTTGCCGATGGCGCGACGGACCGAGTCACAGTCAATGGACAGATCGCTCAGGGTGCCGCGCGCTCCGAGCTGGATGTAGGTGCGCCAGAGTTTGGACGAGTTGGCAGCCGCGGCGGGGGGCCGTCGGTAGAGCGTGGTGTGCCACATGCCGGCCCCGCGCACAGCGACACCCTTGATCGCGATGCCGCCGGAGACCGTGCTGCCGACAAGGTAGCGGCCGGGCGGTATCCATACCGACATGCCTTTGGCGGCGGCGTCGGCGATACAGCGGGAAATGGCCTCCTGGCTGTCAACATCGGTGTCGGGCCGGGCGCCGTAATCGAGCACGGAGAGGGAGCCGGCGGGCTGGGTGGCGGGAGGGGCGACGGCTTCGAGGTCTATGCAGTCGAGATTGTATTCGGAGGCGGTGCTGTCGGCGTCCTTGCGAAGCGTGAGCAGGCTGCCTCTCGGGATGGGGGCACCGGTGATGAAGGTGTGGTCTTCGTTGTAGAACTTGAAGGCGACGCCACCGCTTTGCGGGTCATCGGACCAAGTGCCGGGTTTGCGGTAAACCCAGGATTGTTTCGAGCTGAGGGTTACGGCTTGGCGAAAGGCTCCGTCCACATAGAGGTTAAGCGTGCCGATGATGCCGCCGCCGTCGGGCGTATCAGGCAAAAAACTACGGACGACGAGCGCGTTGGCGCCGTCCACCGGATTACTCCATGTGACGGCGTCGCCGGTGCGGGCGAGCTTGACGAAGGCGCCGCCGGAGGACTCGAGCTCGGGGATGGGCGAAGTCGGGACAGGCGAGCCGAGGATAAAAGCGTGGATTTTGGCACCGCCGGTAAGATTGCCCGCCTCGGCCTCGAGCGTGGTGAAGGGCGTATCGGCGCCGACCGCATGGAGCGCGGTGGCCGGGATGGATGCGGCGAGCGCGATCCAGAGGGCCACAAGAGGGTGCGATAGTGGCACGTTGGGCGTGGCTTAATTCCCGCGCGCGGTATCGAGCCAGCTTTTCACCAAGGGCCAGGTGTAGAGCAGGCTGCCCTCCTTGGTCGGATGGCTGCCGTCGGAGACGAGACTTTGAAATATTTCGGGCTTGGTTTCCTTGAGCTGATTCCAGGCGATGAAGTGGTCGAGCAGCGGGAGCTTCTGCTCTTTGGCGTAAACGCGGTAGTTCTCGTTGAAGGCGAGAAGCTGGGGACGAACGGAGAGGCTGCGGTTTCCGTTGGGCGCGTCCCAGCCGATGTTCATGATTTGAAGCACGATCGTGGTGTCGGGGAGTTTGGCTTGGATGGCCTTCACCATGCTCTTGAGGTTCTCCTTACCTTTGGGGAGAGACATTTTGAATTTCTCGTGGGCGTCGTTGTAGGAAAATTCGATGAAGACGAGATCGGGCTTATGTTTAATCACCTTCTCCTCGAGGTTTTGAAGCCCCCAGTCGGAGCACTGGCCGGGACCGGCGGTGTTGAGGACGCTTACCTGCTTCGGGTAAGCAGTCTGGAACCACCCTTTCAATGCTCCGGCCCACGCTCCTTGGGCGGTGAGGCTGGTGCCGTAAAGGATGACGGTTTGAGGCTTTCCTGCTTTGAGGTTTTTGAACACGACGGGGATTTCTTGGGCGGACAGGCCGCAGGTAATCAGGCAGAGAAGGGCGACGCGGAAGAGAGGTTTGAGGTTCATGACGGGGGTTAAGGATTAGGGGCGGCGTCGAGCAGGGCTCCGTTGGCGATCAGGGCCTCGCGCACGAGGCGAAATTCGAGTTGATGCGGATCGCATTGGTGGCGGATGCACAGGGCGGCGACGGTGCCGGTGCCCTGGCCGAGGGCCATCATCTGGGGCGTCACGCGGATGGCGGCGAGGGCTTCGTGGGTGGCGCTGAGGCAGCGACCGCCAACGAGAAGGTTGGGCACCTGCCCGGTGAGCAGGCAGCGCAGCGGAATGCTATATTGGGTGCCGGGCTTGAAGAAACGGGTGGCGGTTCCTTCGCCGCTCGGGGCGTGGATGTCTATCGGGTATCCGCCAAGGCAGAGTGCGTCGGGAAACTGCACGCCGTTGAGGATGTCGTCCTGGTTGAGTGTATAGAGTCCCTGGATACGACGGGTCTCGCGCACGCCGACCTGGGCGGAGGTGTCCATGCGGATGGCGTGCTCGAAACCGGGGGCGTGTTTTTTGAGGAAACGGAAAATCTCCGCGCACTGCCGGCGGCCGATGGTCTCGGCTTTGCTGAGGTCGTAGGGGTTGGTGCCGTCGAGCCCCTGGATGCGGGACACGTTGAGAATGAAGACGCCGGGAGTGCCGGTTTCAAAGAGGAGGATAAACTCGCGCGGAGTGGAGATTTCCCCGGCCTCGCGGGCGCGGCGGAGGGGTCCGATGAAGGCTTTGAGGCTCACGCGGGGGCTGGTTTCCAGACGGCGCAGGCCTTCGGCGGCACCGGCGTCGAATTCGCAGTCGTTGGGGTTTTCGCGGGCGTAGCGACGCAGGAGATCGGTGTCCACGTTACCGACCTTGAGGTTCATGGTCATCGGCTGGGTGAGGCCGTCCTGCTCGCGGCCCTTGGCGAAGGGCACACCGGCGCGCACCGCCACATCGCCGTCTCCGCTGGCATCAATGAAGACGCTGGCTTTGAGCTGGGTGAGGCCGGCCTTGTTGGCGACGAGCAGGTGAGTGAGCCGGCCGTCCACGACAGCGGCATCCACGACGAGGGTGTGGTAGAGGAGATCGGCGCCCGCCTCCTCGATCATGGTCTCGAGCTCCATTTTGAGCGCCTCGCTATCGAAGGGCGTGACGGTTGCGCAGTAGGTGATAACGTCATCCACGTGTCCGGGGCTGGAGCCCTTTTTTACCATGCGGTCGATCAACTCCTGCGGCAGCCCGCCGATGATCTGGCGGCGGAGGTTGTCGTGGAAGCTCATCATCGGGCCGACGCCCATGGCGGTGAGCGAACCGCCGAGGAAGCCATGTTGCTCGATGAGTAAAGTGCGTGCGCCTTGGCGGGCGGCTGCGATGGCGGCCATGGCGCCGGAGGGGCCGCCACCGGCCACAATGACATCGTAGGAATCGGTGCGCAGGGGCGCGGTGATGGGCAGTGAAGTGGGGGCGGACATGGGTAAAAGACGACGACCGGACAGTTGATTAAATTTCGCCGCGACGGGCCTCGAGGGTAGCGCGAATCTCGCCCATGCGGGCGGGGGTTAGCGGGTAGGTGCGCAGGATCAGGAGCGCCAAGCTGTAGACGATGACCGGCGACAGAATGAAGCCGAGGCGCAGGGCGCTGATAGTTTCGGGAGGTTGATTGCCGCCGAGGGATTGCTGGAAGCCGATGAAGACGAGAAACAATCCGGTGAGGCTGAAGGTGAGGGCGCTGCTGAATTTTTGCAGCCAAGTGGAGGCCGAGGCAAAGGCGCCCTCGCGGCGCATCCCGCTCTGGAGTTCGTCCCAGTCGCAGATGTCGGCCTTCATGGCGTTGACCAGCACCCAGAAACCGAAATTCGGCAGAATGGAGATAATCGGGTCGAAGAGCTGAAGGTAGGGATAGGCGGGAGTATAGAGCAGCCACTTGGTGAGGCCGGTGCAAATGCCGGCGACCAAACAGCCGGAGAGCACGCGCTCCTTGCCCCACCTCTTAGCAAATTTGGTGATCAAGGGCACGAATACCCAGGCGAGGGCGAAGTTGATCGTGCCGGTTAGGCCGGCGAGCGTGGCTGCCAGTTTGGTATCGCCGCCAAAAACGTAGTAGATATTCACATACAAGCCGAGGGAGTTGAAGCTCATCACTCCGAGGATGATCAGGACGGTCATGCCCATGAGAATGCGGAAGGGCTTGGCAGCCAGCGCGACTTTGAGGTTGGTTAGGATCTTTTGTTTGGGTTGGTTGGCGATCTGCGCCTGAAAACGCTCGCGGCCAAAAATGGCCGGCATGAGGCCAAAAATAAGGAACGCGGCGCCGAAGACCACTCCGACGGTGCGGATGCCGATGAAGGCGTTGGGGAAGATATCTGATTGGGCGGCGCGAAAGGCCCAGGTGATCGCGAGGGTGGAGATAGCGCCGAAGAGCAGCAGAGTGCCCGAGACCTTGGTGCGCTGGGAGTAGTTGGGCGTGAGCTCCAGCGTCAGCGTGAAGAACGGCACGTAGAAAATCGTGAAGACCGAATAAAAGAGCAGGACGCTGCAAAGAAAGTATACGGCGGCGGCATCGTGGGAAAAACTCTGGGGGACGAACCAGATTAGTGGGTAACAGATAGCGCCCAGAATCGCCCCGACGAAGATGAACGGACGACGGCGTCCCCAGCGCGTGCGGGTATTGTCGGAGATGGAGCCCATTATGACGTCGCAAACGGCATCCCAGAGGCGCGCGATCATAAGCATTGAGCCGATGAGGGCTGGGTTAACGCCGAGCAGGACGTTGTAGATGGGGCCGGCGAGCGATTTTACACCTTCGATGCCGATATTCATCGGAATCCCACCCATGGCACACCCGATTAAAACCTTTCGGGGAACGACCGATTCTGTCTCTGCAGATTTAAAGATCAAACTAGAGTTTTTTGTATTGGATTCTGAACATTCTTTTTTTGAGTCAGAGGTAGTCATACCACCTAAAGTTAAAACGATTGATCAACCAGCGTGCAACAATGAACCCAGCGAGATAAAAAAGAATTTCCGTTTCAGGGCTGGAATAAAACGGGAGGCCGGGATTCAAGGAGAATCCCGGCCGTGCACCAATAAAAATTCTATCTCAAGCCGTATGAGGATAGATTGACCGCACAAAGAACGGTCGAGCTGTTAAGGCAGCCCCCGTGTTCCAATCCCGTATGGCCGGCACGAGCCCTGGCGCTTGCGAAGACCGATTGCGCGTGAAAGCGGGCCGGGCGTCACTCGCAGGAAAACAGGGGTTCTTGGACTGTTCTAACAGGCGTTCCGCGTTTGTTACCATTCCCGGAATCGGCGCGCTTGGTATCCACACGTCAAGCGGCACCGGTATAGCCATATGCCATGCGGCCGATTGAGCGGTTATCGGTCGAATTACGGTGAAGGCACGCATGCCCCGTAAGTCATCGGCGGCCGTTTGTCCTGACCCTTTAAATTTGTGTGCGCGTTGTGTGCGCCACTTTGCTTTCCTGATAAAATGGTGCGGCTGGAGAGAATCGAACTCTCGAGACCACTTTGGAAGAGTGGAGTTTTACCACTAAACTACAGCCGCGATCACGACGTGAGATGGCTA
>Ga0209550_10002592_pt1 | contig 17367 bp, 19 predicted proteins | sample LauGreSuBDMM15SN_2_FD_187567 | JGI IMG/M metagenome (GOLD analysis project Ga0209550, IMG submission 187567) | Freshwater lake microbial communities from Lake Michigan, USA - Su13.BD.MM15.SN (SPAdes) (version 5) | ecosystem: Environmental > Aquatic > Freshwater > Lake | place: Lake Michigan...
CTATTCGAGTAGACGACATCGAGAGAGCGTTTGACGTTGCGGCATCATTCTCGACTCAGCCACTTCCGAGGGGCAACCGAGTAGTAGTTCTCACCACGGTAGGGGGATGGGGCGTTGTGACCGCCGATGCGATCGCTCGCGACGGCGTACTAGACCTTGTTGAATTGCCAGATGATTTGATGTCCCAATTAGGCGGATTACTTCCACCTCGTTGGAGCAGGAACAATCCGATTGATTGCGCAGGCGGGGAAACTCGGGACACTATTCCTCAAATTATGGATATTGTCACCGCACACGAACAGGTTGACGCAGTTATCTTCCTGGGAATTGGCATTCAGAGCAATCAAGCGCGTTTGATGAGGGAAGGATCGTTCTATCCCGATTATGGGCTTGAACGAATAGTGCAATATCACAACCGACAAGATGAACGGTATGCAATTGCGGCCGACGATGCGTCCAAAAAGTATTCGAAACCGGTGTTGATTGCTACAGAGTTGGCGGTTGCCGACCCGTCTAACCCTGGCCCGGCGATGGTGCGAGAAACAGGACGACTCTGTTATCCGTCGGGAGCACGCGCGGCTTATGCACTTGCGCAAATGGTCAATTACTCCAATTTCAGAACGTCTATTTCCAGATGAGCGACAATCAATTGGAGGATTCGAACAGTATCAAGCGTGCGAAGCACAAGGTCAAGGTTGGCTCGCCAAGAGTGGTGTTCACGCTTCTCGGCACGTTGTCGTTGGTAGTCGCTGTTGTGTTAGGTGTCGCTTGGAAAACCGTTGACAACATAGCCGAATCGGTTACCAGTCAAAATGTTGTTCGTGAAATTCCTGGTTTATCTGCTTCGATTATTTCGGCGCGACGCGCACCTGCCACGTTGTCAAGCGAGAAGCGAATCGGTTCGCTCCGTCGAAGTTTGGTTCGATTAGAGCGATTAATCAACAACGAATCATGTCTCATCGTCGATGTTGAGGGACAACAAATTGCTGCATTACGCCCGAACTTGCCAGTCACACCAGCAAGCACGATGAAAGTGCTTGTCGCATCTGTTGCTTTGGAAGTTCTTGGTCCTGACTTTACGTACAAGACAAAGCTTCAGGGAATTCAAAACGGAGAGATGATTTCCGGTGATCTGTATCTCGTTGGCGGGGGAGATCCGCTATTGATCACTGCGCAGTACCCGACGATTGAGCCGCTGCCGACATTTAACGGTACGAGTGTCGAGGCCTTGGCCGACGCGTTGATTGCGGCTGGCGTAAAAACGATTTCGGGTTCTGTTGTCGGAGACGAATCTCGCTACGACAGTGAACGCTTCACGCCTTCGCTTGGATTGGGTATCAGAACGACCGAAGTCGGTCCGCTTGGTGCACTGGTGATCAATGATGGCGTTGTAACAGGAAACCCCATCAAACCCGACAACCCAGCATTGGCCGCTGCCCAAGAGTTCACAAACATCTTGATCGCGAAGGGAGTCAATGTTTCCGGGATTGCATCCGTGGGAGTGACATCGTCGGACGTTCCCGTTGTCGCCGAGATCTCGTCGCGCGCATTGCCAGACGTGCTGGCCGAAATGCTCACGAACAGTGACAACAACACGGCCGAACTTGTTCTCAAAGAGATCGGCTTCGGTTCCCTACAACAGGGCACTCGTCTTGCTGGGGCACAGGCGATGATCACGAAATTTACCGAAATGGGAATCCCGACTGAGGGGTTGATTATCAACGACGGTTCTGGTTTAGACCGGGGCAATCGAGTTATGTGTTCAACTATCCAAGCTCTGTTGTTGCGCGATGGAGGGTTCGGCTCGCTTGGAACAGGTTTGGCAGTTGCAGGGCGCACTGGCACATTGGGGGATCTCTTCACCGATGGAGCGGTTACTCAACGGCTTCGCGGCAAGACTGGCACATTGACTGGTGTAAAGGGTTTGGCTGGATTTGTCACGTATGACGCGGAACTTGCAAGTACTTTTACGTTGATCTTGAACGGACCCGGTGTCTCCAATCAAAGTACGTATCGACCGATCTGGTCTGCTTTGGCTGAGGCGCTCGCAACATTTTCAAGTTCACCTTCCGCAGACCAGATTTCGCCCTAGCCATAAGGCTTTACAAGGTGGACAAGCAAGGCCTTTAGGTGAAATTGGGTGAGTCCACTGGTTGAATGGAATGGTGAGTATTTCGCCAATTGACCGCAAGCGCGCTGCAAAAGCTCCATCACTGGGTGAGATGTACGACCTCTTGCGCGATTATGTCAAGCAGGAAACCCTGGATCCAATTCGTGGAGCTGGTCGATGGATGGCGTGGGCTGCTCTCGGAGCTGTGACGTTGATTTTAGGTATGACGTTCCTCATGATTGGATTGCTGCGCTTAGTTCAGTCGGAGCTTTTCACGGCGAATGATGGCAAGACATGGGTCCCTTACTTGATCGTTGTCATCGCCAGTGTCGTACTGGTGTTGTCTTCAAAGGCACGAATTCGTAAGCCAAGCTTGCATCGTAAAACGAGAGGCATCTGATGAGTACCGAACGCATCACACGAAATCAAGTTGAAACGAAGTTGAAACTCGTTCAAGATGAGTTGCAAGGCAAAGTCAACGATAAGAAGACTGCCATCACAACAGGAATATCTATTGGTGCAGCAATCGTTGTTCTTGTTTCATACTTGCTTGGGCGCAGAAGTGGACGGAAGCGCAGGAGTACGGGTCGTAGTTGAAGAGTTCAGTTCAATTGGATCGTTCACAGCCAGCATTACGCCATCAGGGCCTTTGGTCTCTTGTATTCGCGCGACTGTTGGGCAGGTACACCGGCAAGTGGTTGTTCGCCTGGTGGATGGTCGTCATTTGGAAGGTAATTAGGAAGCGTCGACAGTCAGGGAGAGCAAGATGAATCGATTTTTTGCTTATGGCGACAAGGTGCTCTTGATTGATTCCAAAAAGCGTCGTTATCTCACTACGTTGGTTGAGAAAGGCGAATTTCACAGCCATTCGGGTTTTGTATCCCACGATCTTGTTATTGGCCAGACTGAGGGCGCCGTAATTCCGACTACCAAGGGCGCACTGTTTTCGGTGCTTCGTCCTACGCTCGAAGATTTTGTTTTAGAGATGCCACGAGGCGCGCAAGTTATTTATCCGAAGGACCTAGCTCCAATTTGCATGATTGCTGATATCGGTCCAGACACTCATGTGTTCGAGTCGGGGATTGGGTCGGGCGCGCTGTCAATGACGATGTTGCGATACGGAGCAACTATCACGGGCTATGAGATTAGAGAAGACTTTGCAAACCGTGCCAAAACCAACGTGCGCAGCTTTCTTGGCGAACAGGCACTAGCGAGGTATGACATCCATATCCGTGACGCCTACGAGGGCATAGACGGAACCGACTTCGATCGAGTTGTGCTGGATTTGCCAGAACCGTGGACGGTCGTCCCACACGCAACCAAAGCTCTACGCCGGGGTGGCTTGTTGGTTGCGTACACGCCCAGCATCACGCAGGCGGTTCAAGTCCGGCAGGCAATGGGCAGCGAATGGATCGAATCAAGGACACTTGAAGTGCTGCATCGCACCTGGCATATTGAGGGCATGGCTGTGCGCCCAGATCATCGAATGGTTGCGCACACTGCATTTCTTACCGTTGGACGATATATCGGAACGGCAAGCGCCCCGTTGTAACTACGGCTCGATGAAGATGCACTCTCCGGGGCATTCTTCGGCTGATTCAATTACTCCGTCGAGCTGACCATCGGGAATGACGGCCATGCCGTCTGCACCCTGGGCATTACCTTTTGCTGTTGCGTAAATCTTGTCTTTTTCACGGACGTATGCAAGGCCGTCATCAAGAAGAGTGAACACGTCGGGTGCGATTTCCTCACAGAGTCCATCACCTGTGCAAAGGTCCTGATCGATCCAGACTTTCATTCTGATTTTCTCCTTGTGTGTCGCGTATGACGCGTTGCTTCTTGGCTAAATAATACACCGAGACGACCAGAGTTGCGCGAATCCAGCACTACGGTTGAGGATCGATGGAGACGACTGACACAGGCCGAAAAGACCGCCAGCACGGAATGAGGGTTATTCGTGAATGGGTCGTGGTCGTAGGCGTGGCCTTGGCTATAGCGCTGTTGGTTCGAGGGTTTCTTCTTCAACAGTTTTATATCTCTGGTCCGAGCATGGAATCGACAATGTTCCAGGACAATCGGGTACTGGTAAACAAGCTCTCTTACAGGTTGCATGGCATCGGTAGAGGAGATGTGGTGGTATTTGACCGAATCACAACCGATGGTGAGTTTGTGCAGCATGATGATTTGATTAAACGAGTGATCGCTTTACCTGGTGAAACGATTGAAATACGGGAGTGCGTGGTCTTGATTGACGGCAAAGCACTATTGGAGCCTTATCTCAATGATTACGACACACAACAAATCAACCTTGAAGACCGCTGCCGCGTTCCAGAATTGGAACCAACGAAGATTAGTGATGATCATATTTTTGTGATGGGGGACAACCGGCCTCAATCATTTGACAGTCGAATGTTTGGTGAAATCGAATCGGATTTAGTGGTTGGGCGAGCCTTCAGTCTGATCTGGCCGCTCAGCGACGCTCGATGGCTCTAGAGCGTTCTTCGAGCATCAACCATCCGATCCACCCAGTCGCTGTAAACGGCGTCAAGCCCCATTCGTAAGCCATCAGTGATGACTGGTGGATGCTGCAAATCCCAACCGAAACCAGCAAGTCCGAATCGATGCACGAGTGCGACGAGGCCTCCGTTCCAATCAGTGATATGCATATTCAGAGCATCAATGCCATGTTGTGAAAGCGATGCGGCCCGTCGTTCCGGCCCCTCTTTGATCTTGGCGAGTCTCACCGAGTTAACTAACCGAAAACCTGGAAGCTGCGATCGCTGCATTGAAAGGGTCTCCATCGAAGGATGGCATAGCCATACCTTGCTTTGGTCCAGTTGATATTTATTTAAGAGTGCAAATGCGGCCGTGTCTTTGACGTCGATGCTGATTGGTATGTCGACTCCAATGGTTGATGAAAATTCGTCCAACGTTGGGATGTGTGAAGGAAGCTGAGAGCGGGACAAATCGGCGATTGGCTTCTTCCTGAGTCCGACTCTGATCAAGCCGTCGTGATCCAGGACAATCTGTCGATCGGACGTGACCCAAACATCAGTTTCCAGTCCAGTAGCACCCAGCTTTTGGGCGAGGGAGAAAGCGCCCAAAGTGTTCTCCGGCGCATGGGCACTTGCACCCCGATGGGCAAAAAGTATTGGTTCGTCAAATAGCGACGGTAAGCGCTGTTGCATGCAAACAGCGTAGATGCCAGGGGACTGTCGTCCTTTAGAATGATCTGATGTTCAATTTCTCGGGCAGCGAGCTGATGTTCCTGCTTATCCTTGGGCTGGTTGTGCTCGGCCCAGAGAAATTGCCAACGGTCCTGAGAAAGATGGGAAGGTTCTACGGCGAGTTCAAGCGCATGACTACTGATGCGCAAAGTGATTTCCGCCAAGCATTCGCCGAACCTCTGCGAGATCTGCAGAGTGCGGCCTCCGAGTACAAGACAGTTTTCCAGGATGCTGCTGGCGAGATTACCGACGGTTTTCCTGAACCAGATTTCGTTCCTTGGCAAGCCCCCGACGAGCCCAATGATGATGTGATTGAAACGAATACCTCGAATGATCCATTGGCCGTCGACGCTCTCTCGCCCGATGACGAACCGCAGATCACCGTTATCTCATATGAGGAGAAGAACTAATGGCGATCAAATGGCCGCGCTCGAGCAGCACGCCTGAAGGCGGTTCGATGAACATCATCGATCACCTCACCGAATTGAGAATGAGGATCGTTCGATCGATGCTGGCGATTGCTGTTGGCGCGACAGTGATTTTGGTCTTTTATGATTTCGTTCTTCGTTTTCTTACTCAGCCATATCGAAACATTTGTACGGCCAGGCCCGATTTCAACTGCGATGGTTCGCTATACGCACTTGGCCCGATCGAAGGACTTTCGTCAAGAATGCGCATTAGCGGATACGGCGGTCTCATCATTGCGCTTCCGGTAATCATGTGGCAACTTTGGAAATTCATTGTCCCTGCAATGAACAACAAGGAAAAGAAGTACACCGTTCCTTTCATTCTTTCGTCTGTCATTCTTTTCGCATGCGGTGGATATCTCGCGTATTGGACACTTGATAAAGCCCTAGAGTTCCTTATCTCCTGGTCGGGTGCTGATGTAGAGCAGACGTACCAAATTTCGAAGTACATCAGCCTGGTTGCACTCATGGTTTTGGCATTCGGCATCGGGTTTCTTCTTCCCGTTTTATTGGTTTTTTTACAGATTGTCGGTGTCATTACGCCGCAAACATTGCTCAAACAGTGGCGAGTTTCGATCATGGCCATTTTCGCTGTTGCAGCGGTGATTACGCCGAGCGGCGACCCCGTAAGCATGCTGGCTTTAGCCGTTCCCATGAGTGTTTTGTTTCTTATTGCTGTTCTCATCGGATATATCGTTCAGCGTCGTCGGCGCAAGAGTCAAGATGATGATGTAGACGATGACTAAGCGGCAATGACCAATCAACAACGCGCGAATCTCACGAAAAACTACAGTTTTTCCCTCGACCAGTTTCAGATTTCAGCCTTCGACGCCATTGACCTTGGGGAAAGTGTGCTGGTCGCCGCACCGACGGGTTCGGGTAAGACCGTAGTTGCCGAGTACGCCATAGGTGCGGCGCGACTAAAAGGCATGAGAGCGTTTTACACGGCCCCGATAAAGGCTTTATCGAATCAAAAGTACACCGAACTAGTGCTGTTGTACGGTGAAAACGAGGTTGGTCTTCTTACTGGTGACAACAGCATTAACCCGAATGCTCCGATTGTTGTCATGACTACCGAAGTTCTCAGGAACATGATTTATGCACGATCCACTTCGATTGACAATCTCGGCGTGGTTGTTCTCGATGAGGTGCATTTCCTGCAGGACGCCTATCGAGGACCGGTGTGGGAAGAGGTAATCATCCACCTCGAGCCAACGGTCCAACTTGTTTGTTTGTCTGCCACAGTTTCCAACGCAAATGAGTTGTGTGAATGGTTGACCACCGTGAGGGGGCCGACCCGTCCGATTGTGGAAACCCGACGGCCGATTGAACTGGTCAACCATTACATGCTGGGCGACAAGGCAACGCGCCAAGTTCGAATGTTTGAGACGTTGGTAGGTGGTCAAGCAAATACTGCAATTTCTCGACTTGATAACGATGTATCTGGTGGCTCAAAAAGACAGATTTCCTATGGCTCACGTGGAGCATCTCGCGCTGGACACCAAAGTGCCCGTAACGGAAGGCTCTTCACGCCGTCAAGGACGGAAGTCGTTGAGCAACTGCAGAAAGACGATCTGCTTCCCGCTATTTATTTCATTTTCAGTCGCAATCAATGCAATGAGGCAGCTAAATCCTGCCTGCAATCAGGCATTCGACTAACCAACGAATTTGAACGCGGCGAAATGCTGGCATTGGTTGATGAGCGCTTGAAGGATTTCAGCGACGACGACTTAGCGGCGCTTGAGTACACACAGTTTGTTGACCAATTAGAAGCAGGTATAGGTGTGCATCATGCGGGGATGGTCCCCACCTTCAAAGAGATTGTAGAGACCTGCTTCTCGCAAGGCTTCATCAAGATTGTTTTTGCCACCGAGACCCTCGCTGTGGGTATCAACATGCCAGCGAGAGCAGTTGTCTTGGACAAGTTAACGAAGTTCACAGGCGAACAACACCAAATGCTCAAGCCTTCGGATTATGCACAGCTAACTGGCCGAGCAGGGAGGCGAGGTCTGGATGACGTCGGCCATGCGATTGCGCTTTGGAATCCCTTTCTGCCCTTCGACCAAGTTGCCGCGCTCGTTGGCAGTAAATCGTTTGTTCTGAATTCGGCTTTTCGTCCTACGTACAACATGGCAGCAAATTTGATTAAGAGCACTTCGCAAGTGCAGGCGCGTCATTTACTCAATCTCTCTTTCGCGCAGTTTCAGGCAAGTAGTGACGTAGTAGAGATTCAAGCACGCATTCAACGCCGCACCAGGGAATTCGATCGGTTGATGCTCCAGGCTCAGAGCTCCTTTGGCGACATCTCGGAATACAAGGAAGTTGCAACCCGTCGGTCGTCTGCGGGTTTAAATTCAAGCAGTTTCGGGCAACTTCGTCCCGGTGACGTTGTTTTATACACACGGAAAAGTCAGCCCGAGCGTTTCGTTGTTGTGAGTTCAGCTCAACGGGGCGCAGGATCGAAATTGACTCTTTTGTCACAATCTCGATTAGTCATCACTCTCGGCGAAAAGGATTCTGATCAATATCTCGAACTGGTGGGGTACTTGGAGTTGCCTCAGCCTTACCAGCCGACAAATGCGAAATTTCTTAAAGAAACTGCATCGAAACTACAACGACTGAAGACACGCCAGAAGAACACACGTCAAGAAACTGACCACCAGAACGAACATCCAGTTGGTAGCGATCCAAATCTTGCAGAGAAACTCATTGCCTTCGATAGCGCGATGCGTATAAAAAAGGAATTGGACAGTCTCGAAAAGCGCGTGTCTAACTCGACTCAATCCGTGAGAAGCCAGTTTGATTTCTTGATCAAGCTGCTTACGGAATGGCGCTATGTTGACGCCTGGTCACTGACCGATAGAGGGCTCTTGCTCTCTAGGATTTTTCATGAATCCGACCTACTCATCGCAGAATGCATTGCAGAAGATTTGTTGTCTGGGTTGTCACCAGTTGAACTTGCCGGAGTCGTCAGTTGCTTCATCTACGAAGATCGAAGTCGAGATGAGGTTTCGGCGGTGCACTATCCGTCAAACGAATTGAAACAGCGCTTTCTAGGCATCCAGAAAATAAGCAGACGATTAATCAAGGCCGAAACGGCTTCTGGACTGCAGAATCATCGAAGCCCAGACGCCGGGTTCATTGGTGCCACCCATGACTGGGCGAGTGGTCATTCACTTCTAGATATTCTCGAGTCCGACGATGTAACAGCCGGTGATTTCGTACGAACAATGAAACAGCTGATCGATGTTCTTCGACAGCTTTCGTTGATATTTCACAACGAAGGTGATCGAGACTCTGCGTCCAAAGCCGCGGATTTGCTCTTCAGGGGTGTTGTTGCTTCCTCCAGCTTGATCGGCAGAATATCGTCATGACGATTCGCAAAGGCGAGCAGTGGGGCGAGTCTTGTTCGGCGCCTAGTGGTCTCATCGAGTTTTCCGATGAACGCGCACTTGGAACACATATTCGCGACGGCGGTGTCCTTGCGGCTGCGGTGCTCAAGTCGGGAACACTTACTCAAGCCCTTGGCGTGAACTCGGCGCTAGGTGAGAGATCGCAAATTAAAGTGGTTATAGATCTCATAAAGATTCGTTTCATCGATGTTGCAGGCCTCGAACGGACTGATCTTGCCGTTGGGTCTGTGTTAATCCGTAAGAAGTCCTGGTTGGGGGAGATTTGTATCGCATCAAACAGTGGCTATCTCGGTAGTCGAGAACTGATGCCGAAGGCGCACCCCAACGACGGAGTATTTGATCTCCTTATTGTTCATCGAGCAATGGGACTTAAAGATCGCCTTCAGGCACTACGCAGAGTTAAAACGTCCAACCACATCCCTCATCCAGATCTGTCCCTCAAGCAGGTTTCGGTCTTTGCGTGGCCCAGCGACCAGGATGGGCCGACATCCGCCAGATGCCGTCTCAATGTGGACGGGGAGAACCTCGGGTTGGTCAGTTCGGTGAAACTTGAGATATTGCCGGACGCAATGACGCTGTATATATAGCTAGGAGCAAGTAGCCGCGGTATGCCCGCTTCAACCCACCGCTACTTCTAGTATTACGCGCCGTGACTGTTTACATCCCCGAAGCCTTCTCTGATGACGAATCCGAGGTATTGAAGCGCTACTTCACCAACCTCGATGGACCAGTTTTCGCGCTGGTCAACTTGCCAGAGGTAGTTAAAGGCGCGCTTTTCGCTCGTTACAGCAGAAGCCCGAAAAGTTTGAGACGTCTCTTCCTTGACGAATTTGTAGGTGATCTAGACCTTGCAGGTGACATCACCATGGACGCCACCATCGGTTTGGATCACGCTGAATCGCTCTACGAAAAGATATTCCTGGAGTACGGAGATGACTCTGTAGCCCAATTGGGTGGAGTTCACTTAGCCTGCGAACAGGCTTCCAATCTTCTGACGAAGATCTTGGAGTGGGGGCGCTTGATGAGCTACCTCGAACAAAGCACCCGTTACATCAGTTATGACGCACGCCTGGGTGGTAGGTACCGCTATTTCCGCGATCCAGAGATCCTCAACAGCCCGTTTGGTACTCGTTATGTGGGTGACATGGACCGGATGTTTGACACGTACACGACACTTGTTACTGGGGTGACAGAACATGTACGCGCCACCATCCCTCGGAACATCAACGACTCAGATTTCGTCTATCGACAAGCAACTAGAGCAAAAGGTCTCGATGCAGTTCGTGGAGTGCTCCCTGCATCGGCATTGTCAAATGTCGGTGTATTTGGAACCGGCCAAGGCTACGAGTCCATGTTGCTGCGCATGCGCGCGCACCCGCTGCCAGAGGCGCGGCATTATGCCGATTTAATGCTTGTTGAACTTCGCAAAGTGATCCCGAGTTTCCTGAAGCGAGTCGACCTGCCCGATCGTGGTGGCCGATGGAGCGATTACCTCGCACAGAATCACGATAAAACCAGCTTCTTGGTTGATGACCTCTTCGGTGCCTTGGAACCCGACAAAGTTCCAGAGGTTTCACTCGTTGATTTTGATCCGGACGGTGAGTTGAAATTGCTAGCGGCAATTTGTTATTCGCATTCGCATCTTCCAGAATCGCAATTGCTCAAACGAGTTGAAGCACTATCGCACTCTGAACGAGTAAAGCTGATTGCCGCGTACGTTGGAAATCGTGAGAACCGTCGACACAAGCCAGGACGAGCTTTTGAAAGAATCGATTATCGATTCGATGTCCTAGGTGACTATGGCGCTTTTAGGGACTTACAACGACATCGTCTACTAACAATCGAATGGCAACGTTTGTCACCCGATCATGGATATGTCATGCCTGAACTGGTAGCTGAAGCTGGAATGGATGGAGTCTTCGAGGAGACAATGACTCGTTCATCGACGTTGTACGAGGCCCTCAGGCCCGATTATCCCGAGCAAGCCGCCTACGCAATCGCCATGGCATACAGACTGCGTTATGTGATGCAATTCAACGCTCGCGAGGCCATCCACCTGCTGGAGCTGCGTTCAGCGCCTCAAGGGCACCCGGCTTACCGTCGAGTTGTTCTCGAAATGCACCGATTGATTGCCGAGCAGGCAGGCCATAGGGCCGTAGCTGATGCAATGACACATATCACTCACGCTGCTCCGGATCTCGAACGCCTTGATTCCGAACGTAAGGCAGAATCAAAGCGCGAAAACAAGTAATTCGTGTTTTTACAGCCCATATGGGCTATTCTCTCGCCGCACGCCAACGACTAAATATTTTGAAGGGAATTCTGAATGTCAAATGACGATGTCATCGGAGCCGATGATCTTGACCCAGAAATGATGATCGTCGAGGAAATTGACGGTGACGAGATTGATCCTGATGCGCTCGGACTCGAGCTCGAGGATGAACCGTTTGAAGAGGGAGCTGGTGCACTTGAAGGTGTAGACGACCTCATTGACGATCCTGACGCGATACCGGCTGTCGAAATCGTAGCCAAGAAGGCTGCCGAAGATGATGACGATGACGACGATCTGCGCACCGAAGATGACGTAGAAGCAGACCTCGATTCGATCCTGCGCGACAAACTGACCGCCGCAGATGATCAACCACCAGAAGACGATGAAGAAGATGCAGTCGTCGATGACAAGACCGATGGAATGGAACGCCTGCAACCTCGTAGGCCCGACGAGACTCAATGTGCGCAGTGCTTTTTACTTGTGCGTAACAGTGCACCTGGTTGCCCAGTTGAAGACGATGCCTGTCCGCTCTTCGTGTCGTGAACGCCGACGATAAAGCCAAAGACATTCTGCGAAACGTAATAGGCGCGTCTATCACCGCAGCGCAATCTGCGACCCAGGCGGCCCAGGATTTCGTTGCGGACAAGTCACCACAGATCCGTCAACAAACTAAAAACGCCAAAATGATCGGCCAGATGGTTGTTCGCATGGGCGCCTCTAAGGCTGGCGAATTGGTTGGCAAGGCATCAAGAAAGATCAATTCGGAGGATCAAAGTGTTGCTTCGACGCCGGAACCGTTGGAGAGTCCGCAAGCGAACGAACCTATTTCTATCGCCGAGCCTATTGCTCACTACTCAGTGTTGTCGGCCCAACAGGTCATAGCTCTACTTCCGACGCTGAATAGCGAGGAAGTTATCTCGATACAGACATACGAAATTGGCAACCGCAACCGACGCACCGTTCTTGCGGCTATACAAGCGCACCTCGACCAATAGGGCAATAGATGTTTACTGTGCGCGACGCGGCCTCCACGGACGTAGTAAGTCTGCGAGCACTCGAGGATTTCGCCTTTGAATCTTTAAATGCCTACAGGGGGCTGACACAGCTTCTCGAGGTGTCTCCTCGCATCGGAAACGAGTGGGGAGAAATGTTGAATGACACCAAGTATCGAGTTCTTGTTGGTCAATCTGAAGAAACTATCCACGGCTATCTACTGGTGGAGATTTTTCACTCGCTTCGTAAAGCTTTGATCAAACAGGTATACGTTGACGCGTCGGCTCGGGAACTTGGGCTTGGCGCACAGATGCTTGAGAGTTGTGAACATATCGCGCGCGAAGCTGGTTGCACGGTGCTTGAGGGCCTCGCGCTACCCGGTGACCGGGACATGAAGAACCTGTTCGAACGGTCATCAATGAGCGCTCAACTCTTGATCGTTGGCAAAACTCTTAACTAGCGCCCTTGCCAGTTTGGTGGGCGCTTCTCGATGAATGCGGTGAGACCTTCTTTTGTATCTTCCGAACCAAGAATTGCTCCGAACTCCTTATTCGTCATGTCGATGAGCACCTCATCCGACTCGTACGCAGCGGCAAGCACAATTTTTCTTGATGCCCAAACGGCCAACGGGGCCGCAAGACAAATTCTTTCGGCTAACGCCAAGGCCGCCTCTTCGGCTTTTCCGGGTTCCACAAGGTGATTCACCATGCCCAACTCGTACGCGCGTTGTGCGGGAAGTGGTTGCCCAGTGAGGATGACTTCCATCGCGGCGTTCTTGCCAATTGCTCGGGGAAGACGGAAAAGACCACCGGCACCTGCAATCAAATTACGCATTACCTCTGCCAAACCGAACGCTGAGCGAGTTGTAGCGACGAGCATGTCGCATGCCAGAACCAATTCGCACCCACCAGCGGTTGCCAGGCCATCAACGGCTGCAATTATTGGCTTCTTTCGGTCGCGATAGACAAAACCACCAAAACCGCCCTTTGATGTGTTGAGTGCTCCAGCCTGACCGCTATTGATCGCCTTCAAGTCGGCGCCTGCACAAAACACCGGACGCTCTTGACCTGCGGTATTTGCGCGCAAGATTCCAACCCATACCGCTGGATCGCTTTCCAGTTGATCGATGGCTCGCTCCATGGCCTGGGCAACATCACCGTTGACGGCATTTCGAGCGTCAGGGCGATTCAGTGTGAGATAGGCGATTTTTCCTTGAACTTCGTACAACACGGCGTCAGTCATAGTTAAAGACTATTCGCTCAATGCATGTACTACGAAGTTGGTGTCTCAGTTTCGATTGGCGCCACTGGCTCAACTGCAACAGTGTCCGTCACCGATGGAATTATGGCTGGAGCCGTCGCTGTCTCGACAGAGGGATTTGGCGCTGGCTTTGTGGCCGGCTTTGGCTTCTGGCGAACTGGGCGGGTTGGGCGAAGTGGTCGGGGAGCAGATGAGCCGGGGGCGGCAACAACACCGAACAGGGTGGCAATGTGCGGGACCATACTTGCAACGCGCTTGACAGTCGCGAGCAGAGCCTCACCAGGGTTCTCGGGTATTGAAGTTGGCTTTACTTGAGCGCGCACAGGCGAGAACGCAACAGCTTCAAGAACTGCTACCCAACGGTCTGGTGCCTTTTCCGACGACATTGCCACGGTGGCAGCCTGTGCCAGTTTTGCTCCTAGTTCGGCAGGGAAAGGTTGCCCAGCTTTAGGAGGCTCGCTCGAGATCTTAAGTGCGCGCACGATACGCGAAACGTCAATAGCGGCTGCGATGTCTGCGAGCCACTGTGTCTGGCTTGACTCTTGCTTTGCTTTCAACGCAAGTTTAAGTTCGGAAGCAAGAACCCGAGTTGATTCATCACGCACAACCATCGGGTCATCTGAAGCAACAACAACAGACCGTAAATCTCGAAGGTCGAGGTGCTCGATGTCCGCCTTGGCGGCTTCTGCTTTGTCGAGCCAGTCTGCAACACGAAGTTTCGGCAGGAGTTCCTGCGCCATCGAGATCAAACCGTCTGCAGGAACTTCTGGTTTGCCATCTTTACGCAATTGATCATTTTGAATTTTGACTGCGTCACGAACTGCCTTGATACCACCGTCGAGCGCGCGCTCTGCGACTCCACGCTGTTCTTCGGGCAACGCCGCAAGAACGGCAGTGCGATGCGTACGCTTTGGCTTCAGACGTTTAGCTGCTGGGCGCTTCGGCAACTCTGGCGGCGCCACGAAGGACGGTCGACGCGGACGACGGTCATCGGTCTTTTCGGCACCGGGTGCGCGAGGAGTTCTTGGTGGGCGCGGCGAGGAATTCGGTCCATCTCGTCGCGGGCCTTTGGAGTCGCCGCGGGGTTTGCGATCGGACTTGCCTTTTTCTGCAAGCTTCTGCGTGACAGGAACAAAATCCTTCTCGCTAACAAGAACCTCTAACAATGTGCCACGGTGACCTTTTTCTTTCACGTTGACAACAGAGAGAACAGTGATTCCGTCAAGATCAAAGTCGGCCTCGACCTTGAGGACATCGCCTGTCTTCGCGCTGGCAGCCAACAACTTTGCGTCGACAATGCCCTTCGGGGCCTTCGCGCCTGCGGCACGCCACGACCAAGATCCATCGTTGCGGTTGCTGGTCAATTCGATATCGATGCGCCTAGACATGGGGCTCTACGGTACTGCCGCGGTGCTGTATCTCCAATGCTTAATGGCATATTCGCGGCGAACTACGGTCTATCGCATGGCAATTTATGCATTTGGCGATCGTGTGCCCGTCATTCACGAGACGGCTTTTATCCACCCAGATGCCGTGATCATCGGTTCCGTCGAAATCGGCAGCGAATCGACCATATGGGCGGGCGCTGTGCTGCGCGGCGACGATGGTTTCATCAAAATTGGATCACGAACCAGCATTCAGGACAACACGGTTATACACACCACACCGATGGACGGAACAACGGTTGGCGATGATTGCGTGATCGGTCACATTGTTCATCTGGAATCTTGCACGATCGAAAATGGGGCACAAGTCTCATCGGGCGCAATTGTTTTGCATCGTGTCCGAGTTGGAACAGGAGCGATCGTCGCTGCAAATGCGGTGGTTCTCAATGACACCATTGTTCCACCAGGCGCACTTGCAGTGGGGACACCAGCGGTGATCAAAGAGGGTCGCGCACGTGCTGATGAAATAGCACTTGGAGTTGCTGTTTACGTAGAAAAGGGTAAGCGTTTCGCCAAGGAGATGCGAAAGATTTCGGACTAATCGAGTACAGCCAGAATTGGTGTGATGTCGAAGTGGTCCAGTTGGGGAAGATAAATTCGAGCGGCTTCTTGCTTGAATTGAGCACTTAAGTCCGATCGGAAAAACTTCGAGCCTTCTCTGATTACATAATTCAAGATGAAGAACCGATAGGCGAAGGGCAAGAAGCGCAACTCTGCTTCGGAGAGTGGATTGACCGAATGGTACGCCTTGAGGAAAGTAATAAATTTGGGTTCGAGCAACGTGTGAGGGGAGTACGTGAACGAAGTCTTATCCCCGGTTTTGGAACTTACTCGAGAAAAGAAGTAAAAATCAAGCAGACGTGTATCAATTCGAAACCAGTCGTAGTCCCAACGGCTCATAAGTTGGAACCCATCGTCTCCATTTCTCTGAACAGAGAAGTTTCCAAGATTCCAATCCAACAGAATCGGAATTTTCTGCCATTCGTCAAACGTGATGCTTTCCAGTTCCACGAGGAATTGGTGTGTGCTCTTTCGAACAGTTGCGACATCGGACTGCGATAAACCAAAAACTTCGGTCGCATTTGGCTGCATGAGCTGGTCTAGAAAATGAATCGCGTCACCCTTGATGGAGTTTGACGTAGAAGACAATTGGGGCGCTATCAAAGCGCATGCGCTGTGGAACTGGGCGATCTCGCTGGCCAGGTTTCGAACATCATCGTCGGTGACTATTTTCGGAAGTTGTTCGCCACGCTCAACGTCGACATAGAACACTGCCCAGCAACTCTCGTCGTACCAGGTGTACACGCGACCGTTCTTGCTCAATATGGTTGCTAAGAACTTCGCCCAACGAGTGTTGGCCAGTAACTGTTGACACCTAAACAAACGGTCGTGATCTTCCACGAATAGGAAGTACGAACCGTACGAGGAAACTTTGCAAACGATGTGCGAACCATCGTCGAGCGAGGCGCGAAACACTCGATTGGTTGACACATGAGCACTCACTTCGTCTACGGCGGTGATTTGGCGTACATCGCCGTAGTCGAGCCATGCCGCGCGAACTATATACTGAGCGTCGTTCGCAACCCGTTGCGAGTTAACGAGTGATGTTGCGGACTCCGATTGGGGCGATGAGCCTGTAGCCGGCTTCGTGCCGTTCTTCCTCAGTTTCCCCACCCCAAAAACCATACTCATGATTTTCTCGGGCAAAGGTTTTGCAAGTATCAAGAACCGCACAATCGGCGCACACCATTCGTGCCATCGCCTCGCGGCGAACACGCGATTGTGGCCTCTCGGCGATAGGGGGGAAGAAGATCTCGGTTAGCCCACGACACGCCGCAACGTTCATCCACGCATCATCTGTTTGCTCACGTCGTGAGTAGACATCCACCGCTGCCATGTAGCCCCCGATACTTAAAGTCCCAAACGAGACTATTGGGACTGTAGCGGAAACTAATCAATCGGTCAATTACAGGTTAGGCACTTTTATTGAGCTGTGCGGTCACACCGGCAACGAACTGGTCAACATCTTCACCGGTGACATCCCATCCCGTCATCCAACGGACTTGGCCGGCCTTGTCATCCCAGTCCCAAAAGAATGACCATTCCTGCAGTGCCTTCTTGTCTGAGGCATTCAATATTGGGAAGACGCTGTTCGCGGCGGGCGGGTGATGCATCTGAAG
>Ga0209550_10002593_pt1 | contig 17367 bp, 19 predicted proteins | sample LauGreSuBDMM15SN_2_FD_187567 | JGI IMG/M metagenome (GOLD analysis project Ga0209550, IMG submission 187567) | Freshwater lake microbial communities from Lake Michigan, USA - Su13.BD.MM15.SN (SPAdes) (version 5) | ecosystem: Environmental > Aquatic > Freshwater > Lake | place: Lake Michigan...
GGGTGGAATCGTGCGCCCAGGCGTCCTTTTTGAGGAGTGTCACCTTGCCGCCGAAAGTCTTCACAAGATGAGCGGTTATTTTTTTATCCGAAAAAACTTGGATTTTCAGCGAGGTGGATTCGGGTTGGGTGAGCATGACGAGGTGCTCGGGGTCGATGAAGGAGAGTCGGGCATACCAGTCCTCCTCCATGCTCTGGGTGCTTAATCGGGTCCATCGATACATTGACATGGATGGGAGTAAATCGGATCACGATGAAAACTTCCATCCTCTGCGATCGATTTTTTTGACCAAGGAATACGCGTGGAAAAGCCATTGATACCATTGTCCCTTTGAAATCAGACTTTGCAGCGGAAAAGAAGGGGGCATGGCCGTCTCGGCCGTGTGGAGACTGGTCTACTTTCTCGCCCCTTGCCCATCGGAACCAAAGGAGCAGACCGCAGCACACAGGCGAGACTCGCTGTGCCCCTCTACTCAAATCCAAAAGCAAGCGGCTTTTGGTATGAGTCATTGGTCGCACTCGAAAAATCAGTTTTTAAGCTGTGAATATGTGATATTGTGAAAAAGTGAAAAATATCACTGTTGCAATCGACGATGAAACTTACCGCAGGGCCCGCGTGGTGGCCGCCCAGCGGGATGCCTCCGTCTCGGCTCTTGTGAAAAAATACCTCTGTTCGCTCACAGAGGAGAACAGCGCTGTCCGCGATTTCAAGAAAGAGCATGAGGATTTACTCGATAGCATCGCCCAGCGGCATCCCAGATTCAAAGTGGCGGATAACCTCTCTCGTGAAGATCTTTATCAGCGATCATGACTTTTCTCGATACGAATATCCTTCTCTACGCTGTCACGGCCGCGCCTGAGGAAGCAAAAAAACGGTCTGTCGCTCGCGACATCCTTCGCCAGGATCGCTTGGCCCTTTCTGTTCAAGTCTTGCAGGAGTTTTATGTTCATGCCACTCGAGCCAGTCGGCCCGACTCTTTGAGTCACGATGAAGCCAGTGAACTCATCGGGCACTGGCTTCGATTTCATGTCGTTTCCCTCACGGTGCCTGTTTTGCAAAACGCTCTCAAATTGAAATCCCTTCACCCCATTTCCTATTGGGATGCCGCCATCGTCAGTGCGGCCTCTGCTGCCAAATGCCGTATTCTTTTATCTGAAGACCTCAGTCCCGGCCAAGACTACGGGGGAGTCAAAGTCATCAATCCCTTTCTCGAATCAACGCGATGAACGAACATCCCGAAAAGCACAACGCGTTCGCCCTCGCTGTCGGGCACTCAAGACTTTGAAAAACTCCGCCATGCAGAGACCGAGAAACTCCTCAGCGGTCGTCGCGACTTCGAGGCCTGGGATGTGGATTTCTGCGTGGTAAAGAGTGCCGGCGAGATGGAATGGCTGCAAGGCTTGCCTTCTTTTGCTTGCCTATGAGGTGGCGTCCGCCGATATATCAATGCGTCAAAGACGCCCCGAACCGGGGATTTTTATAGAATATTTTCACCATGAGCGATACGGCAACACCTGTAGCAATGATCAATGTGCAGATTGATGGGGAGTGGAAGCAATTCCCCAAAGGCACGCGCGTCATCGAAGCCTGCATGCAAAGCGGGAAATTTATCCCGCACTACTGCTACCATCCGAAACTGAGTACGCCCGGAAATTGCCGCATGTGCTTGGTTGAGACTGGTCGTCCGAAAATGACACCCGATCGCCAGCCTGTTCTCGATGCGAATGGAAAGCCCGAGATCGCATGGGGACCGAAGCCTGAGATCTGCTGCGCCGTTGAAGTGGCTGAGGGCATGGGTGTGCGCACCACATCGCCGCTGGTCGAGGAATGCCGTAAGGGCGTGATGGAATTTTTGCTCATCAATCACCCGCTCGATTGCACGATCTGCGATCAAGCTGGCGAATGCCGATTGCAGGAATTCTCGGTGGAATTCGGCAAGGGCGAGTCCCGCTTCATTGAAGAGAAAGTCAAAAAGCCCAAGCATGTGGACATCGGCGAACGCATCGTGCTCGATGATGAGCGTTGTATCATGTGCTCGCGCTGCATTCGCTTCATGCAAGAAGTCGCGCATGATGATGTGCTCGGCTTCTTAAATCGCGGCAGCCACACCAAGCTCTCCGTCTATCCCGGCAAGCGCTTGGATAATAATTACTCACTCAACACGGTCGACATCTGCCCCGTGGGCGCGCTCACCAGCAAAGATTTCCGCTTCAAAATGCGGGTTTGGTTTTTGAAGGAAACCAAGAGTATCGACGTCACCTGCGGCACGGGTTCGAATATCGTCATTTGGAGCCGCGAAAACATTATTCACCGCATCACGCCACGGGAAAATGACTTTGTGAATTCCTGCTGGATGCCCGATAGCCACAGAATGAATTTCCATCACCTTCACAGTGACTCCCGCCTCAAAGCGCCTGTGGTGAAAGGCGAGGAAGCTCCGGCGACTTGGGTCCGAGCCATTGCCGCCGCTGCCGAGCAGTTGCGCGGACGCAATCCCTCGGAGATGGCGATTATTGCCTCGGCCCGCCTCTCGAATGAGGAACTCTTCTTGGTTCGCCGCTTGGCCTCATCGCTCAAAATCGACAACATCGACGTGATCCCACGCCCACAGACAGGCGATGGGTTTCTTGTTTCCAATGATGGAAACCCGAATACCACCGGCGCAAAAATGTTGGGTCTCGTGACCGGCAAGTTGCCGGAAATCGTCCAAGGTGTGGAATCTGGCAAAATCACCGGCCTCATTGTGCTGGGCGAAGATGCCGTAGATTGCGGCATCTCGGCAGACAGTCTTCGCAAGCTGGGAGCGCTCGTCGTGATGGGCATTTCTGCCAATCGCACGACCGAGCACGCGACGGCACTCTTGCCATCCAGCGCTTGGGCCGAAAAACGCGGAACGATGGTCAATCTCAAAGGTCGTCTTCAGCGCTATAATCAAGGCATCCAGCCTCCCGGACAAGCCCGTGAGGATTGGGAGATCCTGCGCGACTTGATCCAAGCGATCTCGGGTTCGAACGGCATTTACACTATCGAGGAAGTCTTCAAGCAGCTGGCGTCTGAGGTGCCGGCCTTGCAGGGCCTCACGATCAGCCGCATCGGCGATCTGGGTGTGCAACTTTCGCTCACGTCCTGACCCAGATGCGCCACTTTGTCCTTTTGGCGGCAATGGCCGCGATGGCGGTGGTATTCGCGGGATGTGGTGGCGGTGAGGTTGCGTCTTCTCCTGTGCGTCCGCGCCTGACGCGTATCGCGTCCCTCGGTAACCAATGTTTCCGTATCACCTCATCGCTAGGCACCTCGATTCTCACGAATCCGTATGCACCGAAGACGGGCGGACGCACACTGCCCTCGCCGCTCAAGGCTGATATCCTTCTGGTGACGGCCGAGCGACCTGACGCCAACAATATCAACGCGCTCGAAAATCAGCCCGCCTTGTTGCGAGGCAGTGTGGGTATCGGTTGCGCGAATATCACCGGCGTGCCGATTCGTGGCGTCCCGAGTTACCGGAACCCCGACGTCCCCTCCGCTGATGGCATGAACCTCACCTACACTTGGGTGATGGATGGCATTCGCTTCTGCTATGTGGGCAACATGGATCGCCTTTTTGCCTCGGATCAGTTATCCGAAATCGGCGCCGTGGATGTTTTGTTTGCTCCGGTTAAGACGCTGTTGAAGGCTTCTGAGCGGGATCAGGCGCTCAATCAAATACGCCCCCGCCTCCTTATTCCAATGGGCACGGGTAAATGGACGGCAGGTGCTGTGAAGACGATCGAAGGAAAAAACTTCTCCCTCTCTCGAGAGATGCTTCCATCGCAAACCTTGACGCTCGTTTTCCCAAAGTGAAAAAAAAGATTCTCATCACTGGATCCGGCGGCAGGGAACATGCCCTCGCTTGGAAGTTGGCGCAGTCACCCGAGGTCGAAAAAATCTTCATTGCACCTGGTAATGCGGGCACCGCGCAGACAGGAGAAAATGTGCCCATCGCCGCTGACGATGTCGCGGCCTTGCTGGCATTCGCCTTGGCGCAAAAGATTGATCTGACTGTTGTCGGTCCCGATGACGCCTTGGCGGCTGGGGTGGTCGATGCTTTCGAGGATGCTGGGCAAAGGATATTCGGCCCACGGGCGAGTGCCGCCCGCCTCGAATCCTCCAAAGCGTTTGCCAAAGATTTCATGATGCGGCATGGGATTCCGACCGCCGCCTACAGCGAGTTTACGGATTTTCAGGCGGCCCGCGAGTTTTGCTCAAAATCCCAATACCCCCTCGTTGTGAAGGCTGACGGACTCGCGCTCGGCAAAGGCGTTGTCATTGCTGCTAACTTTGACGAGGCCGAGCAGGCATTGCGTCTCTGCATGGAAGAACGTGCATTCGGTGAGGCTGGTGCTCGCGTGGTCGTGGAGGAATTTCTCGTTGGGGTCGAGTGCTCGATCCACGCGTTTGTGGATGGTCGCAAGCATTTGCTTTGCCCCGATGCGCGTGACCACAAAAAGGCTTTTGATGGCGATAATGGTCCGAATACCGGCGGGATGGGAACGATCAGCCCCTGCGGGTCCATCGATGCGACGCTTCGCGAAGCAATCAAATCCGAGGTACTCGATCGTTTTATTGAAGGCATCAAGAAAGATGGGATCGCTTATCGAGGAATGTTATTCCCTGGGCTCATGCTCACCAAAGATGGCTTGAAAGTACTCGAGTTCAATTGCCGCTGGGGCGACCCCGAGACCCAAGTGCTTGTTCGTCGCCTCAAGTCGGATTTGCTGCCTTTACTGGAAGCCACGGTGGATGGGAATCTCGATTCCATCGCGCCGGACTGGGACGATGATGTCGCGATCTGCCTCATTCTGGCCTCCGGCGGATACCCCGGCTCCTACGAAAAAGGAAAAGCCATCGAGGGATTAGACGCCGCTGGGGCGATGGACGGAATCCAAGTTTTCCATGCTGGGACAAAATCCGATGGAGCACGTGTCCTCACCAATGGCGGTCGCGTGCTCGGAGTTTCCGCCAAGGCAGGAAGTCTTGAAGCCGCGAGAGCTCTTGCTTACTCCGCAGCGGATAGGATTTCTTTCGATCGGATGCAGCGCAGAAATGATATCGGTGCAAGACCCGTCACAATATGAAAACCTGGACTCTCGCGATTTTCTTTTCTTTCACCCTCGCGGCACTCGCAGTTGACGAGGCGTCGGCGCCAGCAGTCCCGCCACAGCTCCATGAAGCCGTGAACGCTCTAGATAACGCGCAGGTTCAAAGCGCCATCGAGATCCTTCGTGCGAATTTTTTATCTGCCGATGCCTTGGATGAAGACGCACAAAAGCGCGCCCTTCTTGAGGGTCTCGCCATTCGGTTGGCTCCAGGGGTCAGCATTGTTCCTGCCGCATCCGAGTCAAAGCCGAGGGGCCTACTTCCCTTCCTTGCTGAAATCATCGACAATCAGGCGGGATACATCCGTCCCGGCGCTCTCGATGCCGATTCTCTCTCGCAAACCGATGTGGCGCTGAAAAACTTCACCGACAAGAAAATGCCTGCCACCATTCTGGATTTGCGGGCGGTTCCGGCGGGGAGCGAGTTTGAAGTGGCAGCCGACTTCGCGCGTCGATTCGCACCCAAAGGAAAAATCCTCTTCACCATCCAAAAACCAAATGCGAAGCAGGAACGCATCCTGACGTCCGATATGGATCCGGCATTCAAAGGCATTCTGATTGTGCTCACGGATTCCGACATGCTGGGAGCCGCCGAAGTGCTCGCTGCTACACTCCGACAAAACGCGGGAGCCATGATCATCGGTGCAGAAACAGTGGGGGCGGCGGTTGAATATTCGGACTTTCCGCTCGGCTCGGATCAGCTCCTGCGTGTCGCTGTGTCACGGGTTTCCGTTCCCGAGGCGGGTTCGCTTTTTCCTGATGGAGTGAAGCCCGACATCGCCATTTCTTTGCCATCAGACATTCAGGGCCGTCTCTTTGAGCTGAGTCGGGAACATGGCGTGAGCGGATATATCTTCGACAAGGAACGCCCTCGTATGAACGAGGCCGCGCTTGTTGCAAATACCAACCCCGAGATTGGCGCCACCGAAGAAAAGGCAGGGGAAGCCGCGCCTCCTCGGGATACTGTGCTTCAGCGCGCGATGGACATCGTGACGGCCATCACCTTTTACAAAAAAAGCTAAGTAGCTCCTGCCTCGACTCGCGATTGATGAATCTAGGCCTCTGGCGCGGTGTCAGCGTGTTGCTTTCGGATGGCCTCCAGTTTCCTTTCAACAGCGCGGCGCAAGGATGATCCTGAAATGGGTGAGAGCCATCCTTTCACCTCTCTCCATTTGAGACCGCGGGGTGCAGGAGCAAGTGGAGGCCCAAAGCGACCCGCTACCGGTTTGGGAATTGCAGGAGGCGGAACTGACAAACGCTCTGCGATTGAAGGTATTTTGGCGCGATATCACAGCGGCACAAGCTGATGGGCAGTTGGTTCATTTTCGCTCCCGCAAAGAGCGAGGCCAGTATGTCTTCCCTCGCCTCGATCGGGCGGCACTCATGGAGCGCTTCCGCCAACTTTCCCGTCACAGTATGAAAATCGGAACCCGCACCTTGGATGTGATGCATGTTGCGTGCGCGTGTGAAATTCAGGCGGACACATTTATTTCTTTTGACGAGCGGCAATGCGCCTTGGCTAAACTCGCTGGGCTAAAAGTGCTCGAGCCGATTGACGAATGACCATAGAGACCAGCTGATCGCGAGGACTCGCGAGTTTGTTATTTCAAAATCGCCTAGGGCGTCGATTTGCTTTTCAAACAGGACCCGAGGTGAAAGCGATTTGTCTGCTGAGAGCGGAAAAAGCCAACGATGGAAATAAAAGAATCGCTGAAAATTCCGAGCCTGCTGAACGAAGGGATTTCATCTTTAGTTAAGGGCTTTGTAAAATAAGGGGGCATGGCCGTCCCGGCCGTGTGGAGAGTGGTCTACTTGCTCGCCCCTTGCCAATTTGGAACTAAGGAGCAGGCCGCAGCACACAGGCGAGACGCGCTGTGCCCCTCTACTAAAATCCAAAAGCAAGCGGCTTTTGGTATTACTTGCGTTTTTTGCCGCCTGCCTCATGGGAGGCCGTAACCGTAAGCGACAGCCCCCCGCGCGCCGCAAAGGCCCCTTCGACAGTCATGCTGCGGGGATCGCACACGGCGACAAGATCATCGAGAATTCGATTCACGATTTGTTCATTGAAGGAGGGTGTATTGCGAAACGAGGCGAGGTAATATTTCAGGGATTTCGTCTCCACGCATTTGATTGCAGGAACGTATTCGATCACGAGTTCGGCAAAGTCTGGTTGGCCGGTCACTGGACAAAGTGACGAGAAGTCGCGTGTGTCCACTCGGATCACGTATCCGCGGCTGGGATGCGTGTTCGGAAAGGTCTCCAAAATATCGCGCGAGGGAGTCTGTGGGAGCGCGGAAGAAGTTCCGAGAAGTTGAAGTGATTTTTTAGGCTGCTCATTGCGGTCGGATTTTTTCATGGGCGAAGACTGGCACATGTCACGGATATGTTCCAGCGAGGAGTCAGCGTCTCGACAAGGTGCAGCGCTCGGATATGGTAGTTGGGTTCTATTTTTTTAAATCATGCTTTTTCGCCGTCTGGTTCTCAATAGCTTCGCCAAACTCAAGGCCGGTCGTCTGGAGGTTCGCTTGCCCGACGGGACGGAATGTGCCTATGGATCTGGTGGGGATGGTCCACGGGCTTCCTTTCGGATCACTAGGGAAGAATTTTTCAAACGCTGTGTTTTTTATGGCCCGATCGGATTTGCCGAGGGCTACATCGCGGGTGAGTGGGAAACAGATGACCTCACGAAGCTCATCGCTTGGTTTATTTTGAATGCGAGCGATGCCGACGCTCTACAAACCCAAACTTCCCGTGGAACAGGTCTGTTTGATTTATTTAGCGCCTTCAACCGTTTGTTCCATCGCATGAGGCACAATAGTCGCGCGATGAGCGAGAAAAACATTCGCGAGCATTACGATCTGAGTAATGAATTCTTCAAGCTCTGGCTGGATCAGACGATGACGTATTCCAGCGCGTATTTTGAAAAAGCGGACGAGAATTTGGAATCGGCGCAAATCCGCAAATACGACAAGCTCTGCCGCCGTCTACATTTGGCTCCGACGGATAGGGTGCTAGAAATTGGCAGTGGTTGGGGAGGATTCAGTATGCACGCCGCAAAAACTTTCGGCTGCAAAGTCACGACTGTCACCATCTCGAAGGAGCAATATACCGAGGCATCGCGCCGGATTCATGAGGCGGGACTGCATGATCGGATCCAGATTCTTCTCTGTGACTACCGCGACCTGCGTGGGCAATTCGATAAAATTGCCTCCATCGAAATGCTCGAGGCCGTCGGGGACCGCTATGTGGATGGATATTTCGCAAAACTGGATTCCCTGCTGAGTCCACATGGCCTGCTTGGTCTTCAAGCGATTCTCTGTCCCGACCGTCAGTATCCGATCCTACGCGATGGAGTGGATTTTATTCAGAAGCACATTTTTCCCGGTTCGCTTCTCATGTGCAACGCCCGCATCGCGCAGGCCATGGCAGCCTGTGGGGATTTGAATCTGTTTGAATACGAGGACATGGCCCCGCACTACGCGCTTACTCTTCTTCGTTGGCGGGAGAATTTCGAGGTGAAATTAAAGGAAGTTCAGGTGCTCGGTTTCGATGAGGCCTTCCTTCGCAAGTGGCGGTATTATCTTTGCTATTGTGAGGCCGCCTTTGGAACCCGGCACATCACCGTTGCCCAGATGGTCTATTCGCGCCCGGACAATCTCGCCACCCCATCAGCGATTTATCGACTGCCTGCGTCAAACTGAATTGTGAATACTCTCACACTACTCATTTTTGGAACGGCCTTAGCCATGGCGATGATGGTTTGTGTGTGGGTATTCGCCCGACGAATCAACAATGCCGGCATTGTTGATATTTGGTGGTCGTTTGCATTTGCGCCGGTGGCGCTTTTTTATGGTATTTTCGGGAGTGGGAATATGCTTCGAAATAGCCTCGTAGCCGCGATGGTTTGCGCTTGGAGTTTGCGTTTGGGATTCCATCTCTACAAGCGAGTCATGTCGCATCATCCGCAGGAAGATCCCCGCTATGCGGCCCTGCGGCAGCAGTTTCCCAAGCGGACATGGTTGATGTTTTTTGGATTTTTTCAATTGCAAGGCCTGCTTGTCGGGTTGCTCAGTTTGCCGGTGGCGCTGGCTTGCTCGAATGCCGCTAAGGGTATCGGTGCATTTGAGATGGTTGGGGTGGGGCTTTGGTTGGTCGCGATCGGCGGGGAAGCCGTGGCCGACATGCAGCTTGCCCTCTTCAAAGCGCATCCCGCTGCGAAAGGCCGAGTGTGCGATCTCGGACTTTGGAAATACTCGCGCCATCCAAACTATTTTTTCGAGTGGTGCGTATGGATTGCCTATTTTGTTTTCTCGATCGGTTCACCGTGGTGGTGGATAGGAATTGCAAGTCCGCTACTGATGTTGTTCTTTCTGACTTGTGTGACTGGCATCCCGCCGTCCGAGGCTCACTCGCTCGCTTCTAGGGGCGAGGCCTATCGCAATTACCAAAGGCGGACCAGCGCCTTTCTACCTTGGTTCCCAAAAAAAGCATGATCTCCATCGACGACCTTCTTGCCCGCCAACTGCTGCCTGACGCAGCAATCCGTTTCGGTATCCGTAATCTGCTCGCTAAAAAACTACGCGAAGAGACAAAGTCGAGCGCTGAGGCTCAAGGCGAAGCTTTGGCCGCCTTCGTTGCCGATTTGAAGCGCAGCCCCATTGCCATTAAGACGGCCGCAGCGAATGAGCAGCACTACGAGGTGCCGACGGATTTCTTCAAGCTCGTTCTCGGTCCGCGAATGAAATACAGCTCTGGCTACTGGCCGCGCGAGGATACGACGTTCGAGGAATCCGAAGAAGCGATGCTTGTCCTCTCTTGCGAGCGAGCGGAACTCCGAGATGGCCTCGACGTTCTCGAACTAGGCTGTGGATGGGGAAGCCTCACGCTTTGGATGGCGGAAAAATATCCTGCGTCACGGATCACGGGTGTCTCCAATTCCGCGACCCAGAAGGCGCATATTGACGCCGAAGCGTCACGGCGTGGGCTTAGTAATGTTCGTATTCTCACGGTGGATATGAATATTTTTGAAGCGGGTGATAGTGGTTTTGATCGCGTGGTATCGGTCGAGATGTTTGAGCACATGAAAAATTACCAACTTCTCATGGCCAAGGTGGCTCGATGGCTGAGGCCGGGCGGGAAGCTTTTCGTGCACATCTTCACTCACCGCGAATTTGCGTATCACTTCGAGGGGAGCGATCCCTCGGATTGGATCACGCGCTACTTCTTCGAGGGCGGGACGATGCCCTCGGATGATCTGTTGCTGTATTTTCAGGATGACATTGCGATCCGTGGCCACTGGCGTGTTTGCGGAACTCACTACCAACGCACATCCGAGGCATGGTTGGAAAAAATGGATGCCAACGAAGCGTCGATAACGCCGATTCTTTCTGAAACTTACGGACGCGAACAAACGGCGAAATGGCGTGCATATTGGAGGGTGTTTTTCATGTCCTGCGCCGAGCTCTGGGGATTCCGGGGCGGCAATGAATGGCTGGTGAGCCATTACTTGTTTGAAAAGAAGGCTCAAAAATAGTCACCTACATTGGAAAATGAATGCTGATGCCAACCTGACGGGATCCTTGCTGGTGGCTCATCCGTCCCTGCGGGATCCGAATTTCCGTCGGTCGATCGTGTTTGTTTCTCAGCACTCGCCAGAGGACGGAGCCATGGGGTTTGTTTTGAATCGCCCGATTGATACAGAGGTGAACGAATTTGCAGATGTACCGGTGTATTATGGTGGGCCAGTCGATGTCGGCCAGATGTTGCTCACCAGTCTCCAGTGGCGCGAGAATCCCTCCATGGTCGCCTTCCGTGCTTTTGTCGCTCCCGTTGACGAAGAATCGATGCCGGGATGGACTCACGGGCTGCGTGTCTTTGCGGGCTACTCAGGATGGACACCCGGTCAACTCGAGAGCGAGGTAGCTGAAAATACTTGGATCGTCATCACGCCGACGCGGGAATGGATTGAAATGAAAAACCCTGGTCACGCATGGCGGCAGGTCATGCATGCGGCCAGTCCCCTTTTGCACCTGCTGTCCGAAGAGCCGGATGATCCCGGATTAAACTGACGCTTCGGAGTTCAGCTCGACGAGGCTTTGATTGAGCACCTCTTGGGGCAGTTGCGGCCCAATGAGCAGGATCAATGGCGTTTGGATGCGGGGAGATTTTCCAACAGGGAAAAACTGAACAGCGTCAGCGGCATCGACTTTTTGAAAGACGACGAATTCCTGCGGATCATCTTTAAAAACAACAAGCCCCTTGGCGCGGATCACTTCCTCGGGAAGGCGACTGATCCATTCGCAGAATCGAGCGCGATCGACCAGCGGCGGGAGTGGAATCTCGCACGAGGAAAAGTGGTGGTCAGCGGCCTCGTGGTGGTCGTGTCCATGGGCGTGGGGAGCGGTAAATCCGTCGCGCTCGTCATCAATACAAGCGGCGATGGTGGCTAGCTCCATTGCAAAGGCAACGGGATCAGTGTAAGTCCCGCGCACTTCGTGTTCGATGAGTGAGGTTTCGACTGCCTTAACTCGATCCGTGCCGATCGAATCCTTGCGCGAGATATAAATGTGTGAAGCTGTCTTAGCCTGATTGCGCTCGAGGGAATTATGCCAAAAACGTTTCTGCCACCTCTTGCCATCGATAATGGAGAGTTGGATCGGATGGCTGAACTTTTTTAAGCTCGGATCCAATGCCAAGGACTCAATCAGATGGGCTGAATCAGTTGTGCCATTGGTTTCCACAATCATCACCCGACCCGGAGAATGCTTGAACTCCTGAAGGAAGCTGAAGAGTTCATCTCGTGATCCGCAGCAGACGCAGTCGCCACTCAAAGCTTTCACTTCCTCGGTGAGATTCTGAAACTGGGCCGCATCCACACGGGCATTCTGGTAGTCGTTGATCAAAAGTGTCGGCCGAATCTCGGCCAGACCAAGGGCGGGCATGAGATTTTTAAGAAAGGTGGTTTTTCCTGAGCCGAGGAAACCAACAACAAGAATCAGTGGCGTCATTATTTGGTAAGGTTAGGCGGGGCTATTTTCCATCACGATGGCTTTTCCTAGGAGGTAAAATCCTGACTACTCCAAGCGATACGGAGGCCCATGCAGGAGCCCTTGCTGTCGGGATCATTGGCATTGCGAGCCGAGGACATGAGAGCGTGGCCTTGGATATCCCACGAACCGCCGCGCATGGTGTGGTATTTGAGTGATGCACTATAATTGTCCATGCACCATTCCCAGACGTTCCCGCTCAGATCGTAAATGCCAAGATCGTTCGGAGGGAATGCGTTCACCGGGGATGTGAACGGGTATGGATCCACGTTCAATGTCCGATCGAAGTTGCCGAATCCTGCTGGGGGAGGATAGGACGAACCCCACGGATAACCTGAAATCTTCTTGCTGCGTTCGGCCGGATTGGATTCGGGTTCGTTTGGAAGGCCGAGGGAGGCACTCCACTCCAAGTCCGTCAGCAAACGGAAAAATTGATCTTCCGCCATCAATCCTGCGGCTCGCTCTTCAAGTGTGAGCCAAAGGCAAAATTCGATCCCGTCGCGCCAAGAAACGTTGACCACCGGATGGGTGTCGCCGGTCGGGTTTTGTTGGTCAGGAAATGGGAGGCCTCTTTCATCGCAATAGAGTCTGTAATCACAAACGCGGAGCGGCCAAATGCAGGCGAGTGTTTTAAATCCAGGGATGGGAACGAAGGGAAGCCCGACCCTGCTCAAGTGGGGGGACTCGGCCGTGGCGGTGGGCATGCGGGGCGGTGTAGCGATCGCTTCACAAGCAAGTGCCGCCTCCGCCAATGCTGCCATCAAGCGGCGACGGTCTCCAATCTTATGAACGCCAATTTGAAGCAGGTCCGCATCGGTCAACTTTCCTAGGTCGGCATCAGTAAAACCTGCACGGACAAAATTCTCCAGCAGGTGGGCGTTTTTCTCAAGCCGAAGAATGCTCTCTAATTGGTGGGTGGTGTTCATGATGCCCGAAATCGATAGATTATTTCGCCAAGGATTATCAATTTCTTGAAATGCTTCAGCGTCGTGTATTGTAGCATGCCTTCTCTCGATGCCGTCCACATTTTTCCAATCTCATCGCGCAAAATTCCATCCGGATCAAAATTCCGTTGCCGCCGACCAGTCTCTCGCAAAACCGGCCTGCAGGAATGCGTTGGTATTTTTGGCACTCGTATTGATGGCGTTGTTTTTCTCGGGTTGCGAGGTTGTGCCACAGCAGAAGATCCTGATCAGTGCGGCAGATCAAAAAATGGCTATTTACCGGGATGGGGTGCCGATTCGCATTTTCCGTGTTTCGACTTCGAAGTTTGGATTGGGAGACCGACCCGGATCGTATGCCACGCCGCTCGGGTTGCTGCGCGTGAAGAAAAAGATTGGTGAAAATGTGAAAGTGGGAACGGTTTTCAAGGGTCGAGCCCCGACGGGTGAGGTATTGAAGGTGGATGCCCCCGGTCGTGACCCGATCGTGACCCGTATTCTTTGGTTGGAAGGCTTGGAGGCCTCGAATAAAAATGCTTTTAAGCGATACATCTACATCCACGGCACACCCGAAGAGCGCAATATTGGCAAGCCAGTCAGCTACGGATGCATCCGTATGTGTTCCCGCGATATCGTTGAGCTTTTCGACGACACGGAGGTCAATACGCGCATTTTCATTACTCGCAAGCCCCTACCCAGAAATAAGGTGATGGGTGGACGAGAGGTGTCGCTCAGCGAGTCACGCAAAGTTTCCAAGAACGAGTGATACCGTGAAGTTTGAGGTTCCGCTGGGGTCGTGGATGGGGTATATCTACCGCTTTAACATTCCAGAAGCATGAGAGATATCTTTATCGGCACGGATAGCGGGGCCACGACTTCCAAAACCTGTGGTGTTTACGATGATGGTACCCCAGTCACACTGCAACTCGCTCAGAGTAGTACCAACTCCCAGCACGGCACAAAAATCGTCGTGGAAGGATGGATTGCCGGCGTCGAAAAATTCCTTGCGGAAAACCAGCTTTCATGGGCGCAGGTCAAAGGGGTCGGGCTCGCCTTGCCGGGTCCCTATCAATCGTATGGCGTACTTGATCGCACCGCGAACCTCCCGGCGAGTTTTGCCGGTTGGGATTTCTTTTCCGACTACGCCGCCGCTCTCAAACAAAAAGCCGGACGAGTCGTTCCGCTTGTGACTGGCAATGATGGCAACTACGGCGGCGTGGCAGAGGCAGCCAAGGTGCGCGGGACAAAAAAAGCGGGTGTGCTCATGCTGGCACCGGGATCCGGACTTGGTGCCGCTTATGTTAACCCAGAGGGCCTGCCACTCGATGGAGATACATTTGCAGGTATGGAGGCTGGTCACATGCCGGCTCCATTGCATTTACTCGGGTTGCCTGAGTTTGCCTGCGGATGTGGAAGAACATGGGGATGCTTCGAGGCGTATACGAGTATTTCGGGTTTGGTCCAATATCTGGAGTATCTATTGCCTAAATATCCCCAACATGAGTTCCATGGATCACCGCAGACGATGAAGGAAAAAGCCTTCTCTCTTCGCACGCTTGCGCAGAAAGGGGATCCGCTGGCGTTGGAAATATTCGACTATCAGGCCAAGGCGCTTGGTATTCATGTTGCCAACCTCTCGCTGGCATTGGATGCAGAATTTGTCGTAATCGGCGGGGGGCTCATCGATCCCCATGCGACGACGGAGGAATTTCGCACGCGCTATCTCGGCGGGATCAAAGCGGCCGCCGAGCCATGGCTTTTCCCTGCACAGAAAAAAACAATACAAATCCTTCCCGCGAGTATGGGTGAGCTTTCGCAAGGAATCGGCGCGGCGCTCGTTGCACTTTACAAGTTCGGGAGCTGATCAAAAGGGACCAGAGCCGCCTGTTTTGTAGTCGACCAAGGAGTGTCTGTGGCGTTCGTTTTGAGGGAGTTCATCAGGATATAAAGAAGGCCCTCGAGCATCTCTGGCGTTGTCCGATAGACATCGGTGTCCGTCTCTGCGGGTTGCCAAGTCGATGAGGAAAGTGACGGTGCAAATGTGAGGCTACGGATATCGACGGTGGCGGAGAAATCCTTGCGTTTCACCTCAACGCGGCGCGGATGGTATCCAGCGGCCACCCAAATTCGGGCCTGAAAATCCTCGGCTTTGGTAGAGCGAGCCAGTTCCGGCATCAGTCCTACTGTCAGTACCCGGCAATCCTCACCATTCCATGATTGCACTTCGGCGACATCCGGTCGGGATATGGCAAAGAGGGCGGGAAGGAAAATCGCCTGTTGAGGGGTGATTGGAAGGAAGAACGGAGTATGAAGCGGGGCGGTTTTTTTTGGAACCACTTGGAATTGCGAGATCAGAAATTTCACCTTGCTGCCCGGTGTTGCCCAGACTTCATTGCCGTTCCGGCAGACCGTGAACGTCTCGCCAAGAACCGGTGCCTGCAGCTTGACCTTATCGGGGAACTGCACGTTAGCCATGAGTGTCGCCCCATTCATGCTCTCCGGCAGTCGCCCGCTGACTGCGGACATCTCGAGGGACAAAGTGGCGGCACGATTTTCTCCATTGGTCTCTGACAGAAGAACGCCCCAGAACGGCTGGAAGATTTTTCCGATCAGATCGTAGGGGTTTTCGCGAGGGGGTGAGATTTGGGCGATTGCATGATGGCAGGCGGCCATGAACATGAATGCGGCGAAGATGCGATAAATCAGCATGGACAACATTTAAAGCCCGATTCGCGCAGATGGCAAAAGATTCGTTTTGCTTTTCCAGACAGAGCGGTGTCATTTAATCAGTCATGATGCAGTTGATGAATGAACTAAGCGCGGTGATGGTCAGTCGCAGACGTAACAAATGATCGCCGCAGGAATTGTTTACGCTTTCATGGAAAGCACGCTTGAGGGGAAGGCCATCCTTACGGTTCTCTTCCTGGCTTCCATCTTCAGTTGGTCGGTGATGGTGACAAAGTTCCGCTACTTTGGCTTTTGCAAACGCCAGAACGAACGTTTCTACGATATTTTTCACGAGGATCGCGAACCCCTCCGCATCTACGAAAAAAACGCCTATTTCGAGGGGTCGAATATCTACGACATCTACGAGGCGGGAGCAACCGAGTTGTGTTTTCAAATGCTGGGATCCGTCGAGGTGGATGAGACATTTTCCTCTCGGTTGAAAACCGCCGAGAAGATCACGCCCTCGCAGTTGCGCGCGGTTCAGGCCGCGATGGAGCGTGCTGTGGGGGAGTCCGCACTCAGGTTGGAATCGCAAATGATTGTTCTCTCGACAGCCGTGAGCGGTGCGCCATTCCTCGGTCTGCTGGGAACTGTGTGGGGTGTGATGGATGCGTTCGCCGGTATCGCCATGGCCGGAAACGCGAACCTCGCTGCGATGGCCCCCGGCATTTCCGGATCGCTCATTACCACGATCATCAGCCTTCTCGTGGCAATCCCCGCGATGTTCGGATACAACTTTCTCGTCACTACAATGCGATCCCTGCTCGTGCAGGCTGATAATTTTGCTGCCGAATTCTCCTCCGAGATCGAGCATCGTTATGTGGACTTCGGCACCCGCGATTCCCGGCGCTCCTAGATTTAATTCGTTCCCATGCGCCGCCATTCATCGAAACACAGCCTGCACACGCTTACCGAGCTGAATATCACGCCCATGCTCGATCTGGTCTTTGTGCTGTTGATTATTTTTATGATCACCACGCCACTGATCGAAAACAGCATGGACCTCGTGGTTCCTAAAAGCTCCACGGCCGCCGGAGCCTCAAATCCCGCTGAAACGTTCAATATCTCGATCGATAAAAACAATGTCCTCAAAATAAATAATGACGTTGTCACGCCTGAGGATCTTGAATCCCGACTGGCCGCGTTGCGCCTCGAGAAAGCTGACACCGCCGTTGTCGTGCGCCCGCACTTTGAACTACCCATCCAAAAATTCATCGCGGTGATGGATATCCTCCAGCGAGTGGGCATAACGAAAGTCGGAGTGATGACACTGAAGGACGACCCTAAAAAAGGCGAAGGCGCGCGTTGAATATGGAAAATCCGCAATTTCGGCGGAACCTGATACTCATCGCTGGGTTGCATATTCTGCTCATCGCTGGGATTCTCTATTTCGCCAAACGTGAAACCCAAAAGCCGCAGGGCGATATCACTTGGGTGAATCCGGGTTCGTTCGCAGCCGCCCCCAGTAGCGCCCCCGAGCTTGCCGAAGAAGACGAACCGGCCCCCGAATCTAAAGAC
>Ga0209550_10002595_pt1 | contig 17366 bp, 21 predicted proteins | sample LauGreSuBDMM15SN_2_FD_187567 | JGI IMG/M metagenome (GOLD analysis project Ga0209550, IMG submission 187567) | Freshwater lake microbial communities from Lake Michigan, USA - Su13.BD.MM15.SN (SPAdes) (version 5) | ecosystem: Environmental > Aquatic > Freshwater > Lake | place: Lake Michigan...
ACCGCGCACAGTAGAAACCGCATCATTAGTGTTAGCAGAAACAAAACAACAAATCGAATTGCAGCTGGCACCTGAGATGGTTGAGATTCGAGGAGGCAAACTCGCTGCTATTCCTGATGCTGAGTTACGTGAAGCTTTCATAGGTGCGTTTGAAGGTGTCGCACCAGAAGAGAAACGTTTTCTGGCAGGTGAAAGCATAGGCGAGTTGATGGACAGAGTGCATCCAGCCATTGATACATTACGTGCTGATCCAGATTGGGATACTTTGCTCTTGGTGTTACATGGTGGTGTGAATCGCGCCATTCTTTCCTATGCACTCACAGGTCAACGTCTTTTCTTAGGCAATCTGGCGCAAACTGCGGGCTGTATCAATGCACTCGATGTGGGTGATGCTCATCATGATTGGGTCGTGCGCTTTATGAATTACTCCCCTCCTTCTGCATTACAAGCCGAGTCGCGCGGCACCACAATGGAAGCCTTGTTTCATCAATATAGAAAAGCACGAGGAATCTGATAACTGCGCGGCATCAGGGTAGAATCAAGTTAAGTGAATTTGCTTAGCAATTTAACGAATTAACCTCGTTAAAACAGTCGATTAAAAATAATAAAACATAACCAAAGAGACATCACCATGTATGAAGAATTTATGGGTACCAAGCCCGTAGCAGAACGTCAAAAAGTTGATCTTGGTGCTTTATCCGATTACATGCACAAGCATGTGGATGGTTTTACTGGTGATTTACAAATAGAACAATTCAAAGGTGGACAATCTAATCCTACCTTTATGCTCACTGCAGGTTCTCAGCGTTATGTATTGCGCACTAAACCTGCACCTGCTGCCAAACTTCTCCCTTCTGCACATGCCATAGAACGTGAATTTCGCGTCATGGATGCATTATCAAAAGCAGGCTTCCCTGCTGCGCGCCAATATGCTCTATGTGAAGATGAAGCAGTGATAGGTCGTGCGTTCTACATCATGGAATTTATGGATGGCCGTGTGTTGTGGGATCAATCCATGCCCAACATGAGTAATGCAGAACGTGCAGCGCACTATGATGAAATGAATCGTGTGATTGCGCAGTTACACACTATTGATTACAAAGCGATAGGACTAGAAACCTATGGCAAACCAGGCAATTATTTTGGTCGTCAAATAGATAGATGGACACGACAATATAAAGCTTCAGAAACTGAACACATTCCAGCTATGGAGCATTTAATCGAATGGCTACCGCAACATATCCCTGCAGGTGAGCAAACAACGATTGTGCATGGTGACTATCGTTTGGATAACATGATTTTTCATCCAACTGAACCACGCATACTAGCTGTACTCGATTGGGAACTCTCTACGCTAGGACATCCCCTTGCTGATTTTTCTTATCATTGCATGAGTTGGCATATTGTGCCGGGACTGTTTCGTGGTATTGCAGGACTTGATCTAAAATCATTAGGCATACCAACCGAAGAAGACTATTTAGCGAAATACAGTGAGCGTACCGGTATCGCGATTCATAAAGAAGATTTTCGTTTCTACCTTGCTTACAACATGTTCCGCATGGCGGGTATTTTGCAAGGCATTATGAAACGCTATCAAGACGGCACGGCTGCTAGTGAACAAGCATTAAAGAATGGACAAGCTGCACGACCCATGGCTGAGATGGGTTGGGAATTCGCATCTGGTAAAAAATCAATTTAATTCGATAGTAAAAAAACTAAGGGGACAAAATGGAATTCGAATATTCACCGCGTTGCAATGAATTGCGAGAAAAACTCCTGAAGTTTATGGATGAGCATATTTATCCCAACGAACATGCCTATAAAAATGAAGTCGATAGCAATGGCAAAGACAAAGGTAATCGTTGGATACCAACCAAGATCATTGAAGAATTAAAACCTAAAGCGCGTGAACAAGGTTTATGGAATTTATTCCTACCAAAATCAACGCGTGCACCTGAAGGTCTTTCCAACACTGACTATGCACCACTGTGTGAAATCATGGGTCGTATTTCTTGGGCACCAGAAGTATTTAATTGCTCAGCACCGGATACCGGCAATATGGAAACCATAGAACGTTATGGTAGCGAAGAAAATAAACGTGAATGGCTAGAACCGCTTCTGCGTGGTGAAATTCGTTCTGCCTTTGCCATGACAGAGCCTGATGTGGCTTCCTCTGATGCCACTAATATAGAGACACGTATAGAACGCGCGGGCAATGACTATGTGATCAATGGTCATAAATGGTGGATCTCTGGCGCTGGTGATCCACGCTGCAAAATTTTTATCCTAATGGGTAAAACAGACCCAACAGCAGCACGTCATTCACAACAATCCATGATCTTGGTGCCTGCTGATACTAAGGGTGTGACGATTAAACGTCCTTTACCTGTGTTTGGTTATGATGATGCACCACATGGTCATTGCGAAATTTTATTTGAAAACGTACGCGTACCTGCTTCAAACATTCTCTTGGGTGAAGGCCGTGGATTTGAAATTGCACAAGGTCGTTTAGGCCCTGGTCGTATTCATCATTGCATGCGCGCGATTGGTACTGCAGAACGCGCACTTGAACTAATGTGCCGTCGTTTAAATAGCCGCACTGCATTTGGCAAAAAGATTTCTGAGCAAGGTGTGTGGCGTGAACGTATTGCTGAATCACGCATCTTGATTGATAGCACACGTTTATTGACGCTTAAAGCAGCCTACATGATGGATACCGTAGGTAATAAATATGCGAAATCAGAAATCGCGATGATTAAAGTGTTGGCACCAAATATGGCGCAAAAAATCATAGACTGGGCAATTCAAGCTCATGGCGGTGGTGGTGTATCCGATGATTTTCCGCTTGCGCAATTATGGGCACATAACCGTACCCTGCGTATTGCGGATGGTCCGGATGAAGTCCATCGCAACGCCATTGCTAAGCTCGAACTTGCACGCTATGTGAGCCTACCAGGTGAAGAGTTAGAATTACCCGTGACACGTTCCTAAGCTGCGGTATTATTTCAAGTACGTCCCACACGCGCCGACTCTTCGGCGCGTTTTCATTCAAAAGGAGTCTCTGATGATTGATCTCTATTCCATGGCAACACCAAATGGCCATAAAGTCCACATCATGTTAGAAGAATGTGACCTTCCTTATCGTGTTCATAATATTGATATTGGTGAGGGCGATCAATTCAAACCAGAGTTTCTTGCTATCTCACCTAACAATAAAATTCCTGCCATCGTCGATAGCAATGGACCGGATGGCAAACCTATGTCGTTGTTTGAATCAGGTGCGATTTTGGTTTACCTCGCAAGTAAAGTTGATAAATTTCTCGGTCACACTGATAGAGAAAAATTCACTGTACTGCAATGGCTCATGTTTCAAATGGGTGGCTTAGGCCCCATGCTGGGACAAGCGCATCACTTTCGTATCTATGCGCCAGAAAAAATTGATTACGCTTACAACCGTTATACCAATGAAGCTAAACGTTTATATGGCGTCATGGATAAACAACTCGCTAACCATCCTTATCTCGCAGGTGATGAATACACTATTGCAGATATCGCTAGCTTTCCTTGGACCCGTTCATGGAAAAATCAAGGCATAGACTGGGCTGACTATCCGCATACAAAACGCTGGCATGATGCAATCAGTGAACGACCTGCAGTACAACGCGGTGTAGAAGTCTTAACGGCATTGCGTAAACCTTTAGTTGATGACAAAGCCAAAGAATTATTATTTGGTGCGACTCAATATGAAAGACGCTAAGCATGCGTATGCCAAAAATCATTGCCTTTGATGTATTTGGCACTGTCGTTGATTGGCATGGCTCCATACAACAAGAAGCTGAGCACATCATGCCTGGCATTGATGGATCTGCATTCGCGAATGCATGGCGAGCAGGTTATAAACCTGCCATGGCCGAGGTACGTAGTGGGAATTTGGGTTGGACAAAAATCGATGACTTACATCGTCGCATACTCGACCGCATCCTGCCTGAATTTCATGCAGCATTAACTGAAGAACAAAAACAATATCTCAATCTTGCATGGCATAGACTTACACCTTGGCCTGACACCATAGCGGGACTCACACAACTCAAAGCTAAGTACACCATCACCACACTCTCGAATGGTAATTTAGGTTTGTTAGCAAACATGGCTAAGCAAGCTGCCCTACCTTGGGACCTTATACTCTCAGCTGAAGTATTTCAGCATTACAAACCAGATCCCGAAGCTTATTTAGGTGTGGCTGATATATATGATGTCGCACCTAGCGAAGTCATGCTCGTTGCAACACATGAAGATGATTTAGATGCAGCGCAGTCTTATGGACTCATGACAGCTTATGTGCATAGACCATATGAATATGGCATGCAAAAAGCAAAAGCCGTTGGCGACCTCACTCGATTTGATTTTCAAGCAAATGATTTAGTTGAATTAGCAAAGCAACTGTCTGCGTAATTTGAAATATCTTGTAGAAATAATTAACGTAGCGACATCATCCATTAACATTAATTTTCGTACGATTAAGCTACGCTAATCGTACCTACGACATTGCAGTATCAAATAATTCTAAAAATACTTCCTTAACACTGACTCTGCTACACAAACAGGTTTATCACTACCCTCGCATTCCATGGTGACTTGCCACGTTGTTTGTATACCACCACTAATGCGTTCTAATGACATCATGGTAAAGCGTCCACGCATGCGACCACCTACTAGCATGGGGGTAGGAAAACGGACTTTATTTAAGCCATAGTTAATGCTCATTTTTCCTGGTGGCTGATCAATACATTGTTCAAAGAATTTTGGTAGCAGTGATAAGGTTAAAAAACCATGCGCTATGGTTCCGCCAAACGGTGATTCACGTTTTGCACGTTCAGGATCCACATGTATCCATTGCGGATCATCGGTTGCCTCTGCAAATTGATTCACACGTTCTTGACTCAACATCATCCACTCTGAAACAGCCACTTCTTTACCAACTTCTGCTTCCAGTTCTTCTACGGTTAAAAAACGACGCATGCCATCCTCTTATTATTAAGCTGCTTGTTTAAATCCAGGCTGTGCTATGAAGCGCGCTAGATGATGATCGGTATCGCCGAAGCTGAGCTCTATCATCGATAAACGTTTGAAATAATGCGGTGCAGGTAATTCATTGGTGACTCCCATACCGCCATGCATTTGCACTGCTTGCTGTCCTATGAATTTCGCTGCCATGCCTATACGCGCTTTTGCTGCTGATACGGTACGGCGACGTTCTTCTGGATCCGTCGATGCTACTTTTACTGCTGCTAGCATAACGAGTGAACGTGCTTGTTCTAATTGCATGAGCATTTCTGCCATGCGGTGTTGTAATGCTTGGAATTTACCAATCGGTACACCAAACTGCTGACGTGTTTTGAGATATTCCAATGTAGCCTGTGTAAGACTCTCCATTGCACCCAATGCTTCTGCACATAATAAGACTACGCCATAGTCACTTGCTTGGTCTATCAAGTGCCAACCTTGATGTAGTTCACCTAACAAAGCATCAGCAGGAACGATGACATTACCAAAACTTATCGTTGCGGCGCGCATGCCATCATTGGTTCTATAGTCTTTACGCGTGATGCCTTTGGTATCAGCAGCGATCGCAAATAATGAAATGCCTGATTTGTCTCGGTCAGATCCTGCTGTACGTGCAGAGACGATTAAATAATCTGCTTGTGCACCATGCAGCACGACGGATTTTTCACCTTGTAAGCGATAAGTATTGTTTTCAGCATGGGCTTGTGTGGTGATATCAAATAAATCGTAGCGCGCATGTTTCTCACCTAACGCACAGGCGATTTTTTTCTCTCCTGCTGCTGCCTGCTCTAACCATGCTGTGTGACTACCTGCAAGTTTTAAAAACTCTACACCTACTGCATGCGCTAAAAATGGTTCTATGACTAAGCCACGGCCCAACTCTTGCATCACGACCATCATGTCAAGGGCGGAACCATTAAAGCCACCTTGTTCTTCTGGTACAGCTAATGCCATTAAACCTAATTCCGCCATGGCTTGCCATGCTGCGTCTGAAACACCGACGTCTGATTCTATGATGTGTTTTCTTTGTTCAAAGCCATAATCTTTTTCAGACCAACGTCGGATGGCATCAGCGAGTTGTTGTTGTTCTGGGTTTATATCAAAGTCCATGTTGTCCTCACAAACCTAAGATCATCTGTGTGATGATATTTTTTTGGATTTCATTCGAGCCACCATAAATCGATGTCTTACGATAGTTGTAGTAATAAGGTACGAGCGGTGCTGCATCATCATCGCCTGCTGCACTCTGTGCTGACTCACCTTCTAAGAAGGCAGCATCAAATGGCAAGCCCATGGGGCCAACAACTTCCACCATCAGCTCTGTTAAGAGTTGCTGTACTTCGGTACCTTTGATTTTTAACATCGATGCCTCAGGTCCAGGACCACGGCCTTTTGCTTCACCCGCAACCACACGCATAACGGTGACTTCTAATGCCATGAGTTCAATTTCAAGTGCTGCAAGCTTATGCGCAAAGATGGGATCATCAATTAACGGATGACCATTTTTTTTCTGATTCGTTGCTATACGTTTTAAAAATGCGAGTTCGCGTTTAGAGCGACCTACTGCAGCAATATTGGTACGTTCATGACCTAGCAAATATTTTGCATAGGTCCAGCCCTTGTTTTCCTCACCAACGAGATTTGCAACTGGTACTTTTACGTTATCAAAAAAGACTTCGTTAACTTCAACATCTTCATCAATAAGTTTGATGGGTCTGACGGTAATACCGGGGGTTTTCATTTCCATCAACAAAAAGGAAATCCCTTCTTGCTTACGCACGCCAGAATCTGTGCGTACTAAACAAAACATCATGTCTGCATGTTGTGCCAGTGTGGTCCATGTTTTTTGTCCATTGACGATGTAATGATCACCATTACGTTCAGCGCGTGTTTTCAATGAAGCTAAATCAGAACCTGAGCCTGGTTCTGAATAACCCTGACACCACCAATCTTCACACGACAAAATACGTGGCAGGTAATGCCGCTTTTGACTTTCACTACCAAATGCTATGAGGACAGGTGCAACCATGTTCACACCAAAAGGCATGATGGCTGGCGTGCCTGCACGTGCACACTCTTCTTCCCAGATATGTTGTTGGACTTTGCTCCAACCTGTGCCACCGTGTTCAACTGGCCAATTTGGGGCTACCCAGCCTTGAGCGGCAACGATTTTGTGCCAACGTACAAAATCTTCACGACTGAGTCGCTTGTGATTGAGCACTTTGTGCTGTAAATCAGTGGGTAAATTCGCAGCGAGCCAGCTACGCACGCTATCCCTGAATGCCAAATCGCTAGTCGCGTAATTTAGATCCATAGTGTCTCCAACGGTTGATTTTTATTTTTAGCTCTAAGCGCATACAGCTAAGTGCACGCAGTTTAAAAGCACGACCGTTCGAATCTTACACTAAGATGGAGAAAGAGATAAGAACACGCGACGCATGAAGCGCCGCGCTTACTTCAGTCTATATAGGAATGAAAAGCATCCGGATGCTGAACTGGACTCATATTTGATTGTCCAGATTTAGGATATGAACTACAGGCAGCAAGCGACAGTATTGCTAACAACATTAGGCAGCGTTTAATCATGTTTCTCTCCTTGTCATGATGGTTGATCACATGCAGAAAGCGAGAAAATGCGCTAAGTGCCTTCTGCCAGCTCTCTATCAGAGCTTGCATTTCGCAATTAGTTCACGAAAAGAACTATTGTTATGAAAAAAGAAAATGAAAGGAAATTGATTTCAGTCGCTGACTACAAAGTTGTTGAATCAATCAGAGTCCAAATACATCAATTAGTTTAGCTTGCGAAGCTATTTGATTGTTAAATTAACTACTGAGCTGATGTGCCACAATGATTGCTGATGCAAGATGCTATAAGAAATTGTTATCTACACACTTTCTGCATTACTACTGCTTCGATACTACCTGCTTTAACTAGCATCATCGTCCCTGCTTTTTGTTCTGTGAACACGGCTGTTCCATTTCCCATGTTTTCAGGGAAAAGTGTGATTGCTAGTTGTTGCACCATGTTTGTTTTACAGTCAAAACCAAATTCAATTTTAGAAGTTAAATACGACTGATCTGCATGTGATTGCATTCTATGAAAATCCTGCAGTACGGTGACTTTTGTTAAGCCATTCAATTTTGAGATGGAATCAGGATCAACATACGCAATACCATCTTTCGTTTCTCTCAAAATTTCAATTGCAGCATGCGCCAGATTGAAACACAACACTGTTAAACATAGGCATAGAATTTTTTTCAATCTCAATGCTCCGATTCAAGAGATAAGGTTTTCATCAGCTTGCACTTTTACAAAAGCATGAAGAAAATTAGCGCCGCGCCAATCAGCCATTTCCACATCCACCTCATCCATTTTGCTGTTTAATAAAGCCATACTATCTTTGGCATAAACATAGCCGCATGCATCACTGATTTTGTACCACTTGTAAGCTTCAATAAAATCTTCATCGACACCTTGGCCGTGAGAATATAAAAATCCAAGATTAAACTGTGCCTGAGCGTTACCTTTTTTTGCAGCCATTAAAAACCACTCTGCTGCCAACGTAAAATTCTGCGCAATGCCCTGTCCTTGCGCTGCCATTAATCCTACCTGACATTCGGCACCAGCATCTCCTTGCGCGGCTGCCATGGAATAATAGACATAGGCTTTCATCATGTTTTTAGAATGCTTACGAGTCGCCACGCCTAAAGTTAAATCATTGCGTTTTTGTTCGCTTAAATCTGGCGTATGTGCAGGATGATCAGGCTCATCTAAAAATTTAAACCAAGCTCCTGCTCGTAACTGCGCAGCTAAATGTCCTTGTTCTGCTGCAGATTCATAGTAACCAATAGCTAAGCCTGGTCGCATACGCGGTATGGCACCGCTCTCAATTAAACAGGCAAGCTGATACTGTGCATTCACACTGCCACGATCAGAAGCTTGATTATATAAAATGATCGCAGCATCTAAATCTTGTTGCACACCACGACCATGTTCAGTTGCATAGCCTAAGTTGTAGTATGCCTCTGCATAATCTTGACGAATGGCTGAACGAAACCAAGCAACAGCTAAATCAAAATCCTGCTCTAAGCCATCTGCATGCATAAACATTTCGCCTATGTCATTCATGGCTTTACCATCTTCTCCGTGCTGTGCAATCTCAAAGCATTCTTTCGCTTTCAAAAAAGCGCTAGATAATTTTTTCGCTTGATCGTGTTGTGTATGACTTAACTCTGCATCTAAGCGTCGTACATCAAGAACTGCCTCTGCCGCACCAAACCCTGCAGCTAAGTTTAACCACATAAAAGCACGCAAGCGATTACGTACGCGTCCATGTGCATGCAAATTCATTAAGCCGAGTCGATACAACGCGCGCGTCTCACCGCGTAAAGCAGCCACACAAAAAAGTCTGCATGCTTTTTGATAATCTTGCTGAATATCTTTGCCTTCAAATATCTTATGCGCGAGTGCATACAACGAACGCAAATCGATAGTGAGCAATTGTTCCAGTCCACGATCCAGAGTACGCATTACTTCATTTCAAAAATAGAAAAATTAAAATATGACTTGACTAACTCAACAAAAAAACAGGACCAAGCACACCTAAAAACCCCGTAATTACTAAAAGATTTCGATGCCACAGGTGAGATTATGCAGGTAAACCTATTCATTAAGCTGAGCTTTTCACGAACAACAAGCCGTTATTGAATCTCTCTCAACGTTTTAGTAAAAAGAAAATGACTAGTAGTCAAAAACCAAGCTTACAGTCGTTACGGCAAAAGTCGTTCGCAATCTGCATGCTTACGGTTATGATTAAAAACTATGTGTAGCCATTAGCGGCTTAAATCTTTTTTATTTCATAGATTTAAGAGCCCGTTGCCCTTCAAGACCCTAAATACATGCCCTACTTGCAGCACAGCGTCAGGCTTTAGACCAATTTTCAATATCGTATTACTAAAATGACAAAACCATTAATACTTGCCATCGTCTTTGGCGCATTCGGCTTGCTAGGAACATTCGGCTTGCTTCAAAGCCGCCCTACACAACCGCCCTCCGCTGAGCACATTGCGCAGATCAACGATCCGGGTGCCAAACGTACCTTGGTCGCTCTTGAGTCAGCCAAAGCCGTGTTAGAAAAAGTGCAATTCCCTGATACCTTGCAATGGAAAAAAGTCCATGTGACACCAGATGCAAGTGTGGCATGTATTGAATACAATTCACAAAAAGTCACCGGTGAAGTCGAACATGAATACGTCGTGTTCACAAAAGATAAAACTAGTGATAGTCCTAGCGATTGGAATAATAACTGCCGTGGAGCGACCTATAATTTAAAATCGATTACGACATTTTTACATTGGCCTAAAACAGAAGCGGAACAAAAATAAGCGAGACTAAACATCTCACTCAAGTTGGATAAGCAGAACATAATTATTCCAACTACCAACCGCAACAATAGAGGCCACTTGGTCTCTATTTTTTTGACCTATCTTGTCATGTCTAGGTATTAATCTGAATATAATTAGATTGATTATGGAAAAACCTTCAGATTTAGAAATTCACAGCATTGCTGTACCCAGTACCCAACTGGTTTATTGGTGCAGTTTGCATGAACACATTCCCGCCTTAATGACTGCACGACTGGCGATTGATGAGGTACGCGCACTTCATCCTGAAAGCACGCCCTCGAATGTCAAAGCAGTTTATATGAGCCCATGGGGTAGTCATCTCATATCAAATAAATTTCAACCACTAATTGAACTCGTAGAAAATACTGCAGTTGAAATAAGCTCAAGATTTTTTAAAGCCGATTTAAAAAAACTCAATATTAAACCTAGCGTGACAGATTGCTGGGGCGTGATTTATGAAGAATCAGATTATGTAAATCCGCATGCGCATTTTCCAGCAGATTTAGCAGCGGTGATTTATCTAGAGGCTGAAGAGGGATGTGCACCGATAGTGTTCGGAGATGGATTTTCTATCACACCTAAACCTGCATTATTAGTGATGTTCCCAGGCTCATTAATGCATGCAGTCCCACCGAATACAGCAAAGCGCACTGTGGTCGCTATGAATATTCACATGCTGCCTAATTTTAGTGGCTGAAATAAAGCGATAGAACTAAAACTATTGAATATATTTCTAAAGTAATTAGCTCTTCACAATCGGTAAAGTAATCCTCAACTCAGCTAATCATACGGCACAATACATTGCAACCTACCTTGCATCTAATAATAATAATTTGTAGGGACGATTAGCGTAGCGTAATCGTCCGTTCGATATGTAAACCTACTATACCTATATATATTAATGTCTTTATTTATCGCCCCAAATTTTTAGAAGCTCTACACCAAGCAGCAAGCGTAAATAGTAATTTGTGGTGGCTATAACAAGGAAGGAAACTCATACGGGAAAGCGCGAATTTAAGTGTTTATACAGATAAGGAATAATCCAGCTGTAGCGATACTATTAAATGTATAAAAAACAGCTCATTTTTTTATACATTACAGAGCAACATCTTCCTCAAAAAATAACATATTTTTGTTGATATTCTGGATAAGGATGATATATTTATCACCTAATACTGGTTTTTCTACAAATTTTTGTAAAATTCTGCAAAAGAGGCGGCTATGTTGAAATCCTTTGCGGTTCGTAACTTTCAATCATTCCACGATCAAGCTCAAATCTCATTAGTGCTTAACAAGCACGCTCCACAGGATGATCGCTCACTTAAAACTCCACAAGGATCATCACTGACCAAAGTGCTGGCCTTGATAGGTCCTAATGGCAGCGGCAAGACCACCCTTATCCAATCTCTCGTTTTTTTAGCTTGGTTCATCCGCGAATCATTTCATACACAAATAGATGCACCTATTCCGCTAGCAACGCACTTCGATGCAAGCAGTGAACCAACTGAGTTTGAGATTGAATTTGAAATGGATGGAAAAGATTGGCGGTATCGTCTCGTAGCGAGTAAAACTCGCGTCTATTCTGAAAATCTCTATTGCAAACTCTCTCGCACCTATTCTTATGTGTTTACGAGAGACTGGAACCCGTCAGCTAAGCGCTACGATATTAAACAACAGCAGTTTGGATTTTCTCAAAAAGAAGCGGAGCGTATACAAGAAAACGCCTCGCTTCTTTCAACTGCAGCGCAATACCAAATTCCTCTAGCAATGAAACTGTGCGCTACACATGTCTTTAGCAATATAGATATTTTAGATAGAAATAAATTGATTGATAACCAAACACAAAATGCTTCAGCAATTTACGCACGCAATGAGCAATGGCGAGCAATAATGACTCGCTTAATAAAAGACTGGGATTTAGGACTCAGTGATATACGAATTGAGTGCGAGACCGTTACACGACAAAACGGCGAAAAAGAAAAAATTTATATACCCTATGGCATACATAGGTTAGGTAAAACTGAACATAGCATTATGCTTAAACATGAATCAAGTGGTACTCAAGCGGCTTACATTTTACTATCCCAATTATTACCTGCGCTAACGAATGGTGGTCTAGCTATCATAGATGAACTTGAAGCAGATCTTCATCCGCATATGTTGACACCAATCTTAAATTTATTCTTCTCTCCAGAGACTAATCCTCAGAATGCGCAACTTATCTTCACTTGTCATTCCATAGAAATCTTAAGCCTACTGCATAAATCGCAAATTGTTTTGGTAGAAAAAGACCAGCGATTTCAAAGTTACGCATGGCGCTTAGATGAAGTAAAAGGCATACGCTCTGATGACAATTTATATGCCAAGTATATGGGCGGATCGTATGGTGCTATTCCACAGCTTTGATATTGGATGCGATGGCAAAATTAATAAAACCTCATCGCACATTAAGAAAAACTTTATTAGCTGTTGGAGAAGGTAAATCCGACACTGCTTTTTTAAAATATTTAAAAAGTGTGGTTTGCAATGATGGCGAGGGACTTGCCGTAACCATCAGAAATGCAAACGGAAAAGGGCCTAACAACGTCATCTCAACCGCAATCGGCGCGAATACAATTGCTTATTATGATAAAAAATTATGCTTGCTTGATACCGACATTAAATGGACGAGTGAAAACAAGCATGCTGCCATTAAAAATAAAATTGAGCTCGTAGGATCAATACCTTGCTTAGAAGGTATGCTACTTAAGATTTTAGGACAATCGGTACCCCATGACTCAGTTACATGCAAACAGCATTTAAACTTGATCACAAAGAGAAAAATGCTAGACCCAGAAGATTTCGCTATCAATTTTTCTTATAGACTCTTGCAAAACGCTAGATCAAATATCCCAGAGTTAGACAAGTTATTATTCATTTTTGAAGGTAAATAAAAATAGATTACTACCGACATTTCAAAACGACTGGCTTGGGCTGCTGAGTAATTATGAGCTCCTTTGAAGCCAAGTTAAATTTAACCTCACTACTCTTCACGCTACAAATATTTTTCTTAAATGTGAGTACATCATCATTCTCCTCACATATCTTAAATTCTTCTTTATTAATTTGAATCGCAGTGATTCGTTCTGTACTTGCCGGGCTAAGTACTAAAAATACTCGCTTGTTATCGTCACATACGAAATAAACTTTTGTAAATTTAGCGAAGCACGGAGTGCTAAGTAAAGTCATGCTCAAAATTAGTATGAATTTTTTCAAATTAATGTGCATGATGTTGTAAATTTGTAAATGATAATGAAATTAGAATCTTAATTTCTTAATTAGCAATAAAACATCAACAAACCAAACTCTAGTTTACTAAAAAAATGATGACTTATCAGATTACCGTATGCCTTAAAATCACACCATTCACTAAAACTTTTGATCGACGACAGGCATGAATAAATCTTTCAAATTACTCAGCATTTTGAGCTTTAGCTTCTTAACTCTATTAAGTGGCTGTGGATCTGCATTTGATAAATGCGTAGAAGCCAAGCAGGATGAATTTAAAAAAGCGTATCCTAACGAGAATTATGAAAAGTTAGTGCGAGAAAGAGAAATACACGAACGCGAGTGTCAGAACTTACGCTGATTTTCGGAAGATATTTTCTGAAAAAATACTTAACGCGACACTGTGAAGAGTTGAAAGAGTTAGTTATGTAAATAGAATTCGTTGTTTGAGGTAGTAGTCAATTTGTAGATGCTTCATGACTAGCAACCATTTTTAAAGCTGAAGCTGTATCTGATGATTTAGTGTCGAAAATACTAAATTGACCTTCAGCTTTCATATCGTTTTCTAGCCTTAGACATGCAACGACATGCTCATTTAACGAAACACCCTTACTCGCTGCAACTTGTGCAGATAGTCGATGAAGAGCGGCTCCGGTTCTAACATTAAAACTTCCGCTAAAGGGTTTATCAGGGATCGTCCCAGTCTTCTTACAATAAACAAGATATCTATCTACAGCTTCTTCAAAAGCAATTTTAAGTTCTATCGGAGTTGATCCTTCGAAGGTCACAAGATCGTTAATAAATTCAATTTTTCCATGCAGACAGTTATCCTCAATGCTGATATCTACTGATCCCGTATATCCTTTAAATGTCAGATTATGTTTCATCGCTGCTTTCTTATTTCAAAATGAACTTTTTCCAATGATCCTGAAAATTTAAATCAGTGAAGCGATGGTGAATAGCCAAAAGAATTAATCTAGATTCGTGATCTAGACTTAATGTGTGATTACACTAAGCTTGATAGTCAGGCGTCGTTACAAGCTAACAATTAAGTACAAGATCAACTAGTGACTTAAGGGGCTTACCGAAAGGCAAGCAGTACACCCCAATACACTTGTGTTCCTTCTTGGACAAGCATCCAAGCTAGCTTACTTCTAAAAAAAATTAAAAGAGTTAAGGATTGGAGCGAGATAGATGCTACTGCCAATCCGAACTTGGCTTTGCGTTATCACACAAGGGTTGTATGAACTGGTCATACATAGAGATGGAGTAGAGTTAACTAAAGGGGGAAAGTTAATCGATGTGTTGGCTAAACTTAAATACCCAGTAATTGCTTATGAGCCAAAACCAAAGATAGCAACTACAGCTATCAAACAACGAGTTGATTTTTGGTAAGTAAGCGAGAAGTTAAATACTAGAGAGATATATTTAACGCTTGAGTTCTGCAGATTGCACTCAAACAGTTTTATCGACAACGCTGCCCTTTAAGTTTTCAGCCGCATCAATTTTGTGAATTGGTTTTAATTCGACCTGAAATTTACTTCCATCACTTTCTCTTTGAACTTCAATCGCAGTTCTTATCGGAGAGATATATTTAGATAAATTGGTTGGTGATATTTGTGAAATTGCACTCATAGTGAGCTCCTTTTCAAAAATAAGAATATATGATTTATATTGACTTTATTTTATCTTAAATTTTTTATTTTCTTTATTAAGTTAATATTTTTAAAATAATTTTTAATTTTTATTAAAAACTCTTTGCCAAGCAAAACTATACTTACATAGAACGCTATTTCACCTGCAATAATAAGACCAGTAGTGATAGCTGAAGCTATTGCAATCGACAAATCAAAAAAAGGAAGTATTGCAATTGCAGCCCAAGCTACAAATGACAATACAAATAAAAAATAGCCAACAATCGTTTTCATTTTTTGGAATAAGTATTAGTGCAAGGAGAACACACTATGCGCTTTTACGAATTTTCACAATCTAACCTTCTAGTACTTAAAATCTATCAGCAGTCGCTGCAGCAATCAGTAAGCAAGGACACTGTGCAACGAGTGTGCAACGAGAAAGCCAATAAAAAACGCCTTTTCAAATTTGCAAGACTTGAAAAGGCGCATGGATACTGGTGCCTGAGACCGGAATCGAACCGGTACGCCCCCTCTCGGGTAAGCGGCGGATTTTAAGTCCGCTGTGTCTACCAATTTCACCACTCAGGCTATAAGTGGGACTTACGGGTTTTTGCCCGAAGTCGTTATTCTAATTCACACAACTAATAAAAAAAGCGCCTTGGCGCTTTTTTAAAATGTTTGGAGGCGCGGGGCGGAGTCGAACCGCCCTAGATGGCTTTGCAGGCCACTGCATAACCGCTTTGCTACCGCGCCAAGGGTGCGTATTGTAACCGCGAACATCATTACGTGCCCAAGCAAACGCAGCGTCTTCTGTCCTCATCAAACCACATTCAATGAAAAAGGGAAGCTACAAGCTTCCCTTTTCAGGCATTCTGGAGCGGGAGAAGAGTCTCGAACTCTCGACCTCAACCTTGGCAAGGTTGCGCTCTACCAACTGAGCTACTCCCGCGTAAAACAGAAGCGGAATTATAGCCTGAGAGGGAATTTTGTCAAGCCAACATACTCTATGCTTATTAACTACCTACGCTGGCTTTGATGGTAGGCCAAGCTTTTTGCAAGTAATACAGCATCGACCACATGGTTAAAATCGCTGCAATTTCAAGGAGATGCTGACCTAACCAGAGAATATCGAGTGAGCCAATGGATTGTCCATAAAGCAGCATAGGAATCGCTACCATTTGCGCTGCAGTCTTTATTTTTCCTATAGAGCTGACTGCCACCGATTTAGAAGCGCCTATATGCGCCATCCACTCACGTAAGGCGCTAATGGTGATTTCTCTACCTATGATGATGAAAGCAATGACAAAATTAGTCCGATCGAGCTGAAGTAAGAGCAACAACACACCAGCAACCAATAATTTATCTGCAACTGGGTCTAAAAAAGCACCAAATGCAGAGACCTCATTCCATCTACGCGCCAAAAAACCATCAAACCAATCCGTGATTGCAGCAATGACGAAGATAGCACTGGAAATCATGCCACTCTCTTCCATCGTCAGCCAACCATCCGGCAAGAAGAATACGCCAACCACCATAGGAATCATCGCTACGCGCAACCATGTGAGCAGGATGGGAATATTAAATGGCATAGATAGCGTTCAACTGAAATTAAAAAGGGACATCAATAAGGCAGATAGTAAACCGGTAAACATCTGGTAAGCATCCGATTATTGAGCATTATTTTACCTAGTGGAGCATGCCGGCCAAGGATAGCGCAAAAGCATGCAAAAAATCTAATGTAATTGCCGATAAATATCTTCTGCTAATTGACGGGAGATGCCTTCCACAGAGGCTAATTCTTCAACACTGGCATCCATCACACCGCGCAGGCCGCCAAAGCGCGCCAGTAGCTTTTGGCGTCGTTTTGCACCTATGCCTTCTATTTCCTCTAGTCGCGATGTCTGACGCGCTTTAGCGCGCTTAGCACGCATGCCAGTGATGGCGAATCGATGGGCTTCATCGCGGATTTGTGCAATTAACATCAGCGCAGCAGAT
>Ga0209550_10002597_pt1 | contig 17365 bp, 21 predicted proteins | sample LauGreSuBDMM15SN_2_FD_187567 | JGI IMG/M metagenome (GOLD analysis project Ga0209550, IMG submission 187567) | Freshwater lake microbial communities from Lake Michigan, USA - Su13.BD.MM15.SN (SPAdes) (version 5) | ecosystem: Environmental > Aquatic > Freshwater > Lake | place: Lake Michigan...
ATTCTTTGTTTCCAAATATGTTTTTAATAATAACTCTTTTGTAATTGCTGGATTTGCTGGATTTGCTGGATTTGCTGGATTTGCTGGATTTGCTGGATTTGCTGGTCGGGTGGTTTGTTGCTTCACAAACTTGGATGGTTTTGACGATTTAGATTGCTTCGTTTCATTCCTATCCATTCTATATAATTTATAGATATATATATATTTATAAATCAATTTTAATAATAAATTATAATAATAAATTATAATTTAATCCATTATACTTTCGTTAAAATTTGTTGATAAAGATCCGATTTTATGAGTTTAGAGTTTGTGATCACAATGTTTAATTTTTTAGCAATGGTCAATAGTTCCTCTTTATTGTAATTTGTTATACTTTTAATTGGCTTTTTAAAATTTTCTACTTGAAAATAATTTTCTTTATAAAATAAAATAGGTTCGTCTACAATCGTGATTGAATTATTAGTATTTTTAATAATAATAGGTTTCAATTCTCCACAATTAAATTCGTAATATTTGTTTTCCCATATATAAAATATATTTAAATTAAACAATAACGCAAGAGCAAAAAACGCAGTCAAATTAATTGTTTTTTCATTTAACAATTGGTTTTCTACTTCACTTAAGGAGAATTTATGTATCTTTAATTTTGATTTAATGGTTCTTAACTCTTCAATACATTTAATTTTAAACTCTTTTTCTACTACAAAACAATTTGTCATTTCATGTAAGGCATTAGTGTCAATGTCGTGTACTAGTTTATAAATCGTCCAAAATAGATCATCCTTTACATACTTTTTTTGGTCATTCTTTTGGTCATTCTTTTGGTCATGTTTTCTTTGAGATGTCTGTTTCATTGGTTTGAAATCCCTTGTTGTTTCGCTGGTTAACATATACTTTGGAATTGTTTCGCTGGTTAACATATAGTTTTCATTTATAATGTCCATGTTTGTCTTTTGTCTTTTGTTTTTTGTTTTTTGTTTTACCATCGTAAATTATATTTAACTCGATTTTATATATATTATTTTCTCTCCTTATATTATAGAAATGGATACGGAAAGTCCTCGTGCTATGATTTTACACGCAATTATTATAGGTATAATTTTATATCTTATAATGCTGTATGTTTTACGGCAATCCCCATTGAAATCCGAAACTAGAAGTGTTTTATTAGCGGCGTTAGCATTAGTCTATATGATTTTATTTGGTCATAAATTACCTACCTCCTTTAACCGAAATCTTTTTTAAGTATTGAAGTATTGAATTATTCATTTGATAGATCGATCGCATACAATATAATTTTTTCTTGCGTAGTTAAACGTTGAAAGAGTAAACATTCATCAAGCTTAATTTGAAAAAAAACATTGTTTTTATTTTTCATAATTAATGAAATGGAATCCTTTATTTTAATTTCACATAAGATACCTCCATTGGTGAGTTTTAGGGCATCTGGGTTTGTTAGATTTATCCAGCGAAGATATCTGCCTTCTGTTAATTGAGAATATTCATCGATGTATTGATAGTCTTTTAATTTTTTTAATAGTTCCTTTGTGTTTTTTTTTGATAAGTTTAATTCCTTTAGTATAGTTTCTTTTTCTTTATTGATATCGTCAAAGGATAATTTTACTATTTTTTTATTATTCGTATTTTGTAATGACTTTTCAAGCAATGGTAATAGGATATCCGTTTTAGACATTTACTATACTATCTGCTATATAATTCTATATACTATATAATTTTATATACTATCCTTTAATTTAATATAATTTAATATAATTTAATATAATTTAATATAGTATAAAGAATGCCAAAAGGTAAAGTCAAAATTACCGGGCGTGCATAACTAGATAAACTAAAACAGGAACAACAAACTCAACCAGATAATCGAGTACAAATTCAACAAGCAGAAGAATCACTAGTAATGCCAAAACGTCAAAATGCTCAGCGTCAGGAAAATACTGATCAATCAACCTCAACAAAGCAGCCGCCTACTGCATTAGCATCATCGCAGTCACCATCTCGGCCCGAAGACGCTTTTGAGCGCGATTATATAACCGATAGTCCACATTATCTTAAATCTCAGTTTAATGGTAATGGAGGCAATCGTACTAGAGTACTCCGTCGCAAAAAAACAAAAAGACGCAACAGCACAAGACGCAGACGCAGACACAGACACAGACGCAATTCTAGAAAGACATTTCTCTCGTAAAAATTGAAATACTTGTAAATACTTGTAGAATAATAGTATACTATTAAAATAATATAATACTATACTACTATAGTAGTAGTAATAACAAATGAAACGGATAAAGTCAGCGCCAGCAAATATTGCTGAAATGGTGAATCGAAAAAAGCCTCGTCATTGCGAACCTCCGAGTAGTACTTTAGCAATTTTTACGACTCAACAAAAGAAACTTTGTCCACTCCCTCTAAAACCTTTAAAGCCTTTAAACAATAAAGTAGTCTATTCAAAAACTCAAAAAAATATAGAAAAAACGTTAAATAATGTTATGCTAGATTATTTGGAGAATAATAAACAACAATTTAATACAAATGATGAAGAAGTTGTGATCATTAGTATTTTATATTATTATATATGCGAAAAAGTGTTTACAAAAAAAAATCTAACCGAGTTTATGTTATTCGTCATTCAAACCTTTATAAAATATGTATTTACTCACAAACTACATGAAATTATTATGAGTCCTACGAATGAATTACTAACAACTAAAATTGCGTTTATTGATTGGATACATTTATCAGTATAAGTAATGAATTGATCCTAGTCCCTAGCTTTAAAAATTGATTTTATTTTTTTATAATTGAAAGCATGAAAGCATAAAAGCATAAACTACAAACTACAAACGCAGAATCAATCAACAATCAACAATCAACAATCAAACCCTATGTCAAACGCAATGGAAAACTATCTGATAAACATACTTTTGGAAGAGCCAAGCATTAAGAACTTTTATGAAGTATTAATCACTAGACATTATCATTGCGAAGAGGACTTTAAATTAACTACTAACTATGCCATCTTACTATTTATTGATATGCTATTTTTCGAGAAAGATGGTTATAAATGTCTAAAAATACCAAACGCTCAACAGGATGAACTTTATCAATACGTCGCAAAGAATAAATTAAACGTTTTCAATTATGTGTCTTTTAAAGCAAGTGCAAAGAATGATTTTCGTGGATTACATAGGCTAGTTGATGAGTTTGGAAAAAATAACTGGCAAATGATTTTTGGTTATTATGCGTATAACAAAGCATTAGACTTACTAACTAGTACCGAGGATTGTTTTGACATAAAAAAAAAGATCTATGATATTATTTGTTCTTTTAAAAAAGAACATGTGAAACAAGGACAACCTATGTGTGCTACTTGCGAGAATGAAAATGATTGTTCTATTTGTTTAGACCGAATGGTACATGCGGATTGTATTACCACTTTGTGCCGACATACATTTCACAAAAATTGTTTAGCTCCAATGTTTCAGGCTGCAATTAAAAACTTTAAAACGAATAACGCGTTTGAGTTTGATAGACCAAAATTCAGTTGTCCATTGTGTAGAGCGGATGTGTTTGTAACGTGAAACACTAAAAATAAAAAAATACTAAAAAAATACTAAAAAAAAATATAACTAACCTTTATATGAAGTTTGTTATAAGTGAACTACGCAGTAAGCGCAAGACAAAAAAACAGAAATCCCGGAAATGGAGTTTAAAATACAAACGCAGCATTAATTGTAAGCATCCAAAAGGATTTTCACAAAAACAACATTGTAAGTATGGAAGAAAAAAATAGATGCTTTTTAGATTGTAATAATATATTTACTATATATATATATATGAAAAATTTAATCTATAATAGTGGACTCTGGTCTCTTAAAATACAAATCGTAACTTTTTTTTTGGGGTTCATTGCGTTATTTGCGGAAACTCCAATTTCTTTAACAATTATAAAGCAACTTTTATGGGTCGAAACCTCAGTATCCCTCATTGAATTTATATTTTATGTTTGGATGATTAAAAACTTTTCAAAAATTAGTAACATAACAAAATATAGATATTATGATTGGGTGCTGAGCACGCCGCTAATGTTATATGTGTATATGATGTATTTACTATTTATTAAAAATAAAGAAAATATTAATGGAATTGAAAAGAATTTATATGAATTAACCACAGACAATCTCAGTATTATAGTGAGTGTGTTAGTATTGAACTTCGCAATGTTGTTCTTTGGTTATTTAGCGGAACTCAAACAAATGTCGTTCAATCTGGCCGCAATTTTAGGGTTTATTCCATTTATCATCATGTTTTATATCATTTACATTAATTATGCTCAATATAGTAAACTTGGAGAAAATACATTTTGGTATTTCTCAGGAATTTGGGCATTGTATGGAATTGCTTCCGTAATGTCTTATAAAGTTAAAAATATCAGTTATAATATTTTAGATTTGTTCGCGAAGAATTTCTTTGCTGTATTTTTAGCCTATATCTTGTATTATACTACCTAAAACCATGGTATATAAAAACAATGTATAAAAACAATATAAAACAATACAGAGAAGTATAGAGTATACTATGAGATTAATCGTAGACAATCGAGAGCCAAAAGACATGATTTTAGAGTTACAAAATCGCGTCGCAAAGGTGTCGCTTGAAAATTTAGAACTTGGCGATTTTCTAATTAAAAATAAGAAAGATGAAACAATCTTAATTTTTGAACGTAAATCATTAGCCGATTTAATATCAAGTATTAAAGATGGACGTTACAATGAACAATCGTTTCGTTTGTCTCAATGCGAATTAGATAATAAAAATATTTATTATATAATTGAAGGCAATGTATTAAATTTTTGTAATAAAGAAAATGAAACCGCAAAGAAAATGTTATTTTCATCCATGTTATCCTTATCTTATAAAAAAGGATTTTCAATTCTTCACACAACAGGAACGCTGGAGACAATTGAGTTTATTGTACGATTTTATGAGAAACTGGCAAGCGACAGCGAAAAGAGCGAAAAGAGCGAGAAGCCAATCACCAGTCCATCTCCAGAAAGCACCTATAGCAATGTTGTGAAACCCTCAAAAAAATCAAATATCACAACTGATAATATTAATGAGATTATGCTTATACAAATACCGGGTATTAGCATTCAAGTTGCAAAATCTCTAATGGTAAAATTTAAAACGATTAGAGAACTTACGAATGCATTGTATGAAGATAATAAATGTCTTGATTCTATAATTATAGAGTATGAAGGTGGAAAGCGAAAACTAAGTAAAAGTGTAATTAAAAATTTGTTAACATTTTTACTAGTATAATAAATTCTATAAATTCTATAAATTCTATAAATTCTATAAATTTTATAAATTCTATAAATTCTATAAATTCTATAAATTCTATAAATTCTATAAATTTGTAATATATATAAAGACTATAAATTCTATGAATTCTATGAATACAATGAATGAAGCAAAGAATATTTTTGTTTCCAGTCGTGGAATATTAAAGAGCTGTGATTATACTTCTTTATCTTCTCCGAGTTCCAGTATTACAAAATTAATCAATTATCCAGCACTAGCAAGTATTAAAAGGATTCAAACCCCAACCCTCTATATATGTGGCAGTGCTTTATCCGATTTTATTAGTACAAAGTTACCACAAATAACCTTTAAATTTATTTTAGTATCGGGTGATTGTGATGATACCATTCCATATGATAGTATAAGTAAAACGGAGTTTTTAAAATTACTAGACAATCCCTATTTAGTTCATTGGTTCTCTCAAAATATTGTAGTAACACATGAAAAAATTACAATTATACCGATTGGATTGGATTATCACACAATGACACACGAAAATTCATTGGGTCCCAAAACAAATTGTTTTTTACAAGAAAAAACCCTTTTACAAATACATGCCAGTGCGAAACCTTTTTATGAGAGACTCCATAAATGTTATGCAAATTTTCAGTTTAGTATGAATAATAAATATTGTTTTGATAGACGCGATGCCCTTGCGCAAATCCCTGAAAGTCTTGTTGTTTATGAAAAAAACAAGATTGATCGCATAACTACATGGAACAAACAAACGGAGTTCGCATTTGTTATCAGTCCATTTGGTGGCGGGCTCGATTGTCATAGAACGTGGGAAGCACTCGTGCTAAATTGTATACCCATTGTTAAATCCTCTAGCATTGATCATTTATATAAAGAGTTACCCGTGTTAATTGTGAAGGATTGGTCGACTCTTAGTCAAGAACTATTAGAGTCAACAATTATAGACTATAAACATAAATATGAAGCAAAGTTATTTAATTATAATAAATTAAGGTTAAGCTGGTGGATGAATCATATTCATTCCTATAAATAACATATAATTAATTAAATGTACTTTATACTTTATACCTTTTAAAGTATAAAGTATAAAGTATAAATAAATATATAGAGTATAACTATAGACTATAGATTGTAATGCTTAACTATTTATTAGTCTTACTTTTTTTTGAAAGTATAACTTGTTTCCCACAACTACAATCCATCCATACAAAAAAAAAAGTTCATTTACATTTAGAAAAATTTAATACTCATTATAATTTATTTCATATTGGAATAAGTTTTGAAAATGAGGAGTATGCGATTCGTTATGATTATGTGCCATTTCGCGAACAAGCGAACGATAAGGTAAACTTTGAGAACAACAAAAAAGTTTCCATTCTTGATAAACTATATCAATGTCTGCTACCAAAAAAAATAGAAACAAGAATGATTTATTGGGGCGAAACACACAAAACATTTGAAGAAATTGAATTGTTCGAGCAAACCTTACAAAAAAAATATATTTTAGGAATCCATGATTGTCGGCATTATGTAAACAAATTTTCAATATGGGCAGTAAATAAAAAAACTCCTATATGGAAATTAAATACGTTATGGAATACCTATGTACCTCCTATGTAATAATCGTAGATCGATTCTTTTATAGTTATATAGTTGATAAAATAATATATCCATAGTAGTTAATGGAGACCGACACGATTCCGATCCCAATCCCAATCCCAACTATGTTTAATATTAAATTATCAAACACCGATTTAGACGTTCTTAACACAACAAAGGTTTTTTTTCCAGACAATTTATTTATTAAACCCAAAAAAAACGAGCCACCAAAAAATAAGAGTCCATCCATTAATCCCAGTTTTTATCCTATAAAACAAGTAACCACTCGTCCATACTATGCTATGAAATTTATATAAATACTAAGAATCCATTGAAACTTAGTATTTATTCAGTATTTATTCAGGATTTATTCAGGCTTTAACGCCAGACTTTGCAAAGTGTGGGCTCATGTATCTCTGAAGATTAAAATAGGTAAGCACCTCATCCTCCTTTACTTTTAGTAGGGTCGCAAGTGACGCATCAGGATTAATTTGGCGACCATTTGTTTTATCCTGAAGATTGTTCGCACGAATATAGGTGTTGATTTCGCGGGTGACTTCGGTTCTTGCCATCTCCGAACCAAGCGGCTTATTTAGAAAATTGGCAAGCTCATCCGAAATGAGAGTCGGCTTCACAAACCCACTCGGGGAGCGATTGCCAGACTTGCGTTTCTTTTTAGCATTTGCCTTTTGCGCAATTTTTAGTTCACGAATGGCTTTCTTCTCAAGAACTCTAAACTCGGTTTTGAGAGCATTAATGTTTAGGGTAAGATGCTGTAGTTTTTGAAAGAAATTAGTAAATGTTTCAGTAACCTGAACATCACAAGCAAATGGCTCTACGCTTGTCGGGGTAGCGACCACCGCATTAGGATCGCAAACTTTCTCAGGCTCCTCAGTTACTGGCTTAGTAATAACAACCGCATCCTTGGTCTTTTTAGGCTTACGAGGAGTTGGTGGCACAGGCACAGGCATAGAAACAGAATCAGAAACATCTACCACTTCCGCGGAAACAGGCATCTCTACTTTTGGAACGCTTACCTTTGACGGCTTCGCGTTGGCAACAGGTTTTGGGGTCGGGCTTGCTTTTGGCATTTATAAATTAATTATTAATTCGTTTTTAAGTATTTTAAACCATAAATTATATTATTATTAATTATAACCATTTTTACGATTCGTGGAACGCATTAAACCAATAAAATTGAAATAAAACATTGTTGCTTACTTTAAGTATAAAATTACATTCCCTAACAATCCCATATAAAATGTCTCATATTGTTTATTTGCCAAACGAGTGTTATGCTGTCAAGACAAAAGAACATGAACCTTTAAATTTGGTAAATAAAATATGTAAAGTAAAAATATCTAAGAAAGAGGTTTGGATATATTTTAAATTTATATCAGAAACTGCTACAGGACTTAGTGGTATTCGTCTTCAACAAGACCAATATGATAATAATAAATTTTATGTAACAAATGAAAAAAATAAATGGCATGAAATTGTAAGCGATGGAGCATTTCATAAAGGAAGATTGATTTATGTATATAAATAATTGGCAGGATAACATCGATAAGATAAAATAAGATTATAAAACAGAATTATAAAACCAAGGCATTGCTTCCGCGGCAGGCGGGCTTACAATTGTTAACGCGCATAACACATAAGATACGCCTAAATTAGAAAATTCATCGGAAATTCCTTTTGTAATAAATTCAGAAATAATAAGTAATACTTTTTGTTGAAGTTGATAATAATTAGAATTGTATAACATTCTAATATTATAGTGAAATGGATTTCCAGTTGGAAAACAAATTTGACACTTAGTCGCACGACTTAATTCTGCTCTGTACTCCCATATATCCATTAATTCTCTTACAAAACAAATCAACTCAGAACGCGATAAATTTAAAAACCATGTATTGAGTGAATAGTGCCCGAGTTCATTAATTCGTTGAAATAGTTCTAAACTTTTATTTTCATTTTGTTTTTTAAAGGATACTTTTTCTTCTTCATTAATAAGATTTAAATTAATTTTTTTTCCTACGATGGAACTTAATTTGACATAGGACTTAATAGAGTGAAACACCGCAGGGTCAATTTTCTCTCGCGTATACGGATTCAGAATTTCTTTGGCACTCGTTTTAACAAACAAATTATAAATAGAAATTATATTAAAGCCCCAGACATTATTGTGTTCTTTAAAAGCAAAGAAATGGTCATTTGGAATTTCAGACAATTGCTCTAATGTAAAAAAATCTGTATCATTTTTACAAGTAGATTTACATTCCATTAATAATTTAACAAATTTACTATACTTACTTACTAAATACCTTCTCGCATTTTTTTGTAGTAATAAAATAGAAAAAGATTTGCGCAAATAATTATGAATTCGGTCAATTAATTCTAGTTTCTTACCCGTTTTTTTTAATTTAAATTCTCCGCAAATAAATTTTAAACATGGAATTGTATATTTTTTTTGTAAAAAATCTTCATGGTCACTTATTTTTGGAACGGCATACTTCATGGGATTATTCGATTTCTCCTCGCACAATGTAGCCACCTCTTTTTTTTTATACTCTAAAACACCAGTAGTTTCCATAATTATATATACTTACGAAAATATATTTATATTTAAAATAACTTATTTTATATTTAAATAACTTAGATATATAAATGTGTTGGAACCGAAGAGTATCATTAAACACGTTTTTATTTAGTTTGTTTGGAGTAAACTTTGCTTATTTTAATGCGATTATTAATCCATATAGCTATCTCTATTTTCTTTCATTTATCTCAATTCAGTTAGTAGAATATTTTGCTTGGGGTAATTTGAATAATAAAAAAACGATTCGCACGTTATCACAAATAGGATTATTCTTAATAAGTATACAACCAGTGTTGTTCATAGCATCCATCAATAATGTTAAAAAATCTATTAAATTGAAAGTAATTGCAATGTATATTGTATTTTTGTTGGTTTGCCTTTTTTCCTTCGCAATTGACTTTTCAATGGAAAAAGCGTCAAATGGTCATTTGGCTTGGAATTGGTTAAGTTTTCCACCCTATGTTGTGTTACTATGGGTTGTGTTTAAATTTGGCTTATTATTATACGCAAACGATTATTTAAATTTTGCCTTAATGATACTATTTTTTCTTGCGATTTATTATACCTATTATAAAACAAATACCTGGGGTTCTTTATGGTGTTGGATAGCAAATTTATTTTCCGCAACATTAATACTCGTAACGTTTTATCCCAAGTTTTCAAATTATTTATTATTTAATACTTTAAAATAAGTAAAAAACAAGTTATAGTACTACTTACTACTCACTACTCTATAAAGAGAAAGCCTTCAGGTTGCATAATTTCTTTCACCTTATTATAATTAATTGGTTTCTCCAAGTTCAAGTGAGTTACTTGGATTGGAAGATTAGTTGATGAAATTTGATACATAGAATAAGCATTGTATAATTCAGTTAACGGAATTGTAGTTTTAATGTTGTTATTTTTATAGAACCACTCATAAAAATTATAGGATACCAAGGGATTGTCTTTTTTTGCTTCCTTTGCTTCTTTAAACTCTTTAAAATAGTGTAGGATACTATATAAATTAAAGGTGTTGTTTGTTATATATTCACTTCCTGAAAGAACACAAATTTCTTTAAACTCTTTGAAGGAAATATTTAAATCGTTTATGATTTTATCTAAATAATAGATGACGCAGGTTGAATTGGCTAAGCTTAAATAACGTAATACTCTTGGACATCCATACAAGAATAAGTCCATGTCTTCGCTTAAACATGCGTATGCTTTTTTAGTAATTACAAGTTTCGCACACAATTCATCTGCTTCTCCTTGGGCTTCAATATTACATACACCAAACGCATCCATTAAATTACGCACACGTTCAATGTCTTTTTTTCTTAGTTTGATAAATTTTTTTTTAAGAGCACTAATGTCATCAAGTAACTCTAGTTGCTCGGCGCTTGTTGTTGAAAGGTTTAGTTTTTGTTCTAGTTCTTCGCATTTAGTTTGCGCATCTAGTTTGTCCTTTTGCCGTTTTATAATAATACTTTGTTTTTCGATTGGAGGGATCCCATCAAATACAAAGATTGGAGTGATACGATGTTGTTTAAATAAAATGATCATTACATAGATACTTTCCAACAAAGAATTGTTTGAAATAAATTTATACAAGTAAATACTTGTATCAATGGCTATAATTTTATTGGATAGCTCGTTCAACATTACTTTGCAAATCGCATCATGGGTGGTCATTTTTTTGATGTATTTATTTAAATATTGAATTCCCATTGGTTATATTGGCTAGATTGAGTTAACGTATTTTAAAATAGCAATACTTTAAATCAATTTTAAGAGGAATTACAAGGTTAAATCGCTATACGTCATTCTCATAGACTTGCCAGGTGTAGTATTGTATAAACACCTTAGTAAGGTTTTGTAATTCGTATTATTCAAAGAAGAGAGAGTAAATTCCGTAAATTCATAAACGCGTTTGTTTGTTTTATTAAAATGAAACAAGGTTTCATTATTTTTACGACACCACATAACAAATTTCGCATAATTGTGTATTAACCCTGATGTTAAAATGTAATACACAAAGGTATTTGTTTTTTCATTATAATTGTCCGATTGTTCGATTATGTGCCATATCTTTGTTGCTTGTAACAAAGAGAAATGAATTTCTCTTACGATTAATTTATTAAAATTCATCACAAATTGATTTTTAGTGGAGGAACGATTGAACGACTCAAAAAATGTTAATAAAAGCCGTCCCCATATTTCAGCATAACATTCATTCACATCAAAGTTGATAGTTAACTTGAACTTTTTTTGTAACATGCGATTAATATGAGGTATGTCTAGTATTGCAAAATCTAAGTTTAAATTATGAAACAATTCATGGATTAATACCTTTGCCCATTCTTCTTTGCGGTAGATCACAATTGAACTTTGTCTGTTACATCCTATATTTGAATATCCAGTGTTTACCTCATATTTATTAAGGATGGTAGTTGTATTTATTGGGCTAGGGCTAGTTTTAAGAAATGGAGTCAAATAAATTTTAATAGATAAAAACTTAGAACACTCATTTTGTTCATGAATTGTTAATAAATAAAGGATTAAAAAAACAAAATTACTATAGCTAGTAATATTTAAGTTGCTAGTTTCATAACAAATAAAATATAATTCTATAGTTTTTGAGTTTATCACTCCAGTTACTTTATAGGTCTTATGATTTGTAGTATTAATATAGGTTAATATTGTTGTTGGAACATTTCTAGTGTTTAATGGTGGTAGCCTTCCATGTAAACTTATCTTTTTTTTGGTTTGCTTTGCGATCCGATCGCTGGTTTTAATTAACTCATAAAAATACTCTAGATACTCACTGGAAAGAGTAGCATTATTATAGGTATGGGTACATTGATTCATAGACTATACTATATTATAATATATTATTTGCGATGTTTAATTATGTCTAGCAGATCCATATGTTTAAACACGCATTTATTATTTAAATCGGAATTATGTTCTTTTTTAATATCAATAATTTTTTGTATGTTTAACTCTATGAGTTCATACAGCCGTAGGTCATTCGATTTAATACAATCATAAGAGTTGGCGATTAATATATATAAAAGTTCACTAATTTCATCAATTTCATTTTTTTTCGTTTTGGATGCGATATAGGTATTCACGAGTTCATAGATATTAAGTATTATAGTTGCAATAACCTCATAATGAATACAATTCTGCTTTAATAAATTTGTAAAAAAACTGAATTCCGCTCGTAATGATTCGTTTAACTTGTTATTTTCACAAAATTTATCATAATCCATAGCAGGATCCACATAAACAAATTTTTTAATTTTATCTTCTATTACCTCATACTTTATAGCAGCAGTTAAAATCTCTTCAAAGGTTGAATAATTTTTTAGAATTGTTTTGTATAATTGCGCTGAAAGTGCAGAATATAATAAATTTGACGATAAGTTCTGATAACAAAAATTACAATAAAGAATAACTTCTTCTGCAGTATTATTTTTAACTACAAAATTAATTTGTTCTACAATTGTAGAACTATGCTTTTCATAATTTTTATCCGTCAACATATTGAATAGTTTCCTAATTTGATAGATATGTACATTAATCCCTTCCCGTTTAGTAAATTCGGTTGTTTTAAAATTTGTAAGATTTGCTTGAGTTGCTTGATTCAACTGAACCGAATAATTTGACTTTCTTGCATTATTTACATGATAATTTTCAGAATCCAGTATAGATAATTCGCTTTGTAATTCTTTAATTTTTAACTCAATACTAGGGGATAATTTTTCAATGCTATTATTTCTTCGATACGTTTCAAAATCGTTTAAACTATACCTCATTGTATAACTCGTTATATAGTTATATAGTTATATAGTTATATTTATATATTATTTATATAATCATTTTTAAGGTCGTTTAGGGTCGTTTAGGGTCGTTTAGGATCGTTTAGGGTCGTTTAGGGTCGTTTGTTTAGTTTATTTTTTTGTTTTTTATATTTTTTTATTTACTCATAATATATGACAAATCATGCCTGTGTTGGTAAATTAGTTGTAGGAAATAGCTCTCCTATGGCGGATATTGTTGGCAGCCTGATAATTACGCTGATCGCAATTGTACTTTTATTGTTAATCGGTGAATTTCTTTGGAATAATGTTTTAGTAAAAGTAACCACGATTTTTAAACCAGTAACGAGCGTTTGGCAAATTTTAGGATTAGTAATATTAATTAAATTAATTTCATGTTAATTTAAAATTTAAAAATTTAAAAATTTAAAAATTTAAAAATTATGTCTAAATTGATTATAATTTAAACACAATTTAAATATTATATAAGAACTATAATTATGCCAGACGACGCTCATGAATTAGAAACTGACGCCTATACAATTAACTCTTGGGATGAGTTATCTATAAATCCTTTATTGTTAAGAGGAATTTATGCGTATGGATTTGAAAACCCTAGTCCGATTCAAAAAAAATCAATTGTGCCAATTTTAAAAGGCAAAGATGTGATTGCGCAAGCACAATCCGGAACTGGTAAAACCGCATGTTTTGCGATTTCAAGCATTGAATTAGTGAATACAAGCTTAAAAAACACACAAGCAATTATTATGTCTCCGACAAGAGAATTATCCGCTCAAATTAAAAGTGTGGTTGATGCGTTAGCAATTAACATTAGTTCTTTTAAAAGTCAGCTGCTTGTAGGAGGAACCGACTTAGACAATGATATTATAAATTTAAAAGAAAATCAGCCTCATGTAATCATTGGTTGCCCTGGAAGAATCTATGATATTTTACGTCGTAAATATATTAATTTGGAATTGGTTAAGTTACTTATTTTAGATGAAGCGGATGAAATGTTATCGACTGGGTTTAAAGAACAGGTTTACAACATTTTTAATTTATTGCCTTCGAATATACAAAAAGCATTGTTTAGTGCTTCAATGCCGAACACGATTGATGATTTAATTAATAAATTTGTTACGGATCCAATTAAAATTGTAGTTAAATCAGAACAGCTAACCTTAGATGGAATTAAGCAATATTTTGTTAATTTAGAAAATGATACTATGAAATACGAAACGTTAAAAGATTTATTTAGTACGTTTTCCGTATCACAATGTATTATTTATTGTAATAGTGTTACTCGTGTAAGTGAGTTGTATGATGCAATGAACTCGGACGGGTACCCAGTATGTCAAATTCATAGTAGTTTAGATAAAATGACAAGACAACAAAACTATGATGATTTTAGACGTGGTAAATTTAGAGTATTAATTTCATCAAATGTTACAGCCAGAGGGATTGATATTCAACAAGTTAGCACAGTGATTAATTTTGATGTACCAAAATGCATTCATTCTTATTTACATCGTATTGGTCGTAGTGGTAGATGGGGTAGAAAAGGAGTCGCGATTAATTTTATAACTCGGCGCGATTATAAACAATTAAAAGAGATAGAAAGTTTTTACCAAACAAACATTTCTGAATTGCCTGAAGATTACAAATAATGAATACATTGAATACATTTAATACATTAATGATTTAATACATTAATGCGGAATACTTAACAGAATTATAGTATAGTATATAGTATATAGTATACTATTATGTTTTCACATTTTTCAAACTGCATAGCATCTTGTAAAAAACCTGAGTATCCGGTCTATCAAAATGAATGTGACGTATTTCAATTGCCTATTTATTATTTAGAAGCGAAACAAAAATTACGACATACTATAAAAACCGATTTAGAATTATTAGATCTTTCAGACAATTCCTTGTATAACCATATTTTATCAAGTGATAAAACTCCGTCTACTAAACTAATTACTAAATGGGGTGAGTATTATACAACAAATAAAAAATTCTTAAAAGAGTATCAATATTTTTTAAAAAATTATAAAATGAGCACAACTAACAAAGGGGAAGAATATATCAAAAATATTAAAACGATTGAAAAAATTTTGCTTGAATTAAAAAATGAAACAGGATTTTATGAAAAATATAATTATGTTGATATAGAACAATTTAAATTTTTAAATAACTCTGCGTTAATACTACAAGGCTTAACCATCTATAATTTAACCTCACCCAGTTTAAGTTTTATAATCCCTATTTTTATGTTATTATTGCCTTTTTTTATTCTTAAAGCACAAAAGCAATCCATCACATTTGAAACGTATGCCGTTTCTCTCATGTCTGTTTTCAAAAATCATATACTAGGGCAGCTGATTTCTAAATTTAATCAAGCGGATACAGCACAAAAAATATTTTTGTTATTTTCATTTGGATTCTATTTTTTTAGTATTTATCAAAACTTTAAGTCGTGTTATCAATTCTATAAAAATATTTATAAAATTAGAAACTATTTGAAGCAAATCATTACATTTATCGAGAATTCAATCAATAATATTACTACAATTCAAACACATTCAAAGCCAAGCGTTTATAAATTTTTAAACAAAAATGAAGAGGTTAAAAATACTTTGCTTACCTTTAAATCTTATTTGTTAGAAATAGACTTTACAAGTTTTAAAATAACCGAATTTGCAAAGATCGGTGTTGCATTAAAATGCTTTTATGAATTATATGAAAATGTGAATTATCAAAATGCGTTATATTATTCGCTCGATTTACATCACTATTTATTAAATATAGAAAATATACAAACAAACCTTAAAAGTGAAAAATTAAATTTCTGTAACTTTACAAATAATACAACTTGCTTTAAAGATGCGTTTTTTGCTGGGTTAATTCATGACACTCCAATTGCCAATAGTTTTTCATTAGATAAAAATATACTGATTACGGGACCTAACGCAGCTGGTAAAACAACCATCTTAAAAACAACTCTTTTTAATATAATACTCTCTCAACAATTAGGATTGGGTTGTTATAAATCCGCAAGCATAAATGTGTATAAATATATACATTCCTATCTTAACATTCCAGATACGTCACAACGAGACAGCTTATTTCAAGCGGAAGCGCGTAGATGCAAAGAAATATTAGATTGTTTATTAGAAAATAATCGACCTGATGATCGACACTTTTGTATTTTTGATGAATTATATTCTGGAACAAATCCTTCCGAGGCAATCGCAAGTGCTTATAGTTTTTTAACATTTATTTCGGAGCATACAAATTTAAACTTTTTATTAACAACACACTATACTTCTTTATGTAATTTATTAGATACAAATAAGTGTATAATTAATAAACATATGGAAATAATCAATGACCAAAATACTTATAAATTATGCTCTGGCATTTCAACCATTAAAGGCGGCATAAAAGTTTTAGAAGAGTTGAAGTATAACCAAACAATTATTGACGGCGCTAAAAGTATAATTAATCAATTAAGCATTTAAGCATTTGTCCATTTGTCCATTTGTCCAATTGTCCTGAATATATTTATTCGTTTAATTATAATTTAAAAAATATATATAAATTATAATTAGATGAACGTGTTTGGACGTACTAGTTTTATAATCTCTTTAGCATTTACACTATTAATTTCTGGAATTACATTGTTCTATTACGTAAATAGGTTTAAACATCTAGAAAAAACAATTATTGAACAAGGAAGAATATTACAATCGTTTATTATTAAATCAGAAACCCAAAAATGTAATTTATCCTCTACGATTGCTTTAGACTCCGCAAAACAACAAATGAATAAAATGTCAAAAGATAATAAAATCGAAGTTTCGGATGATGAATGCCATTATGATCATAAAGAAAATATAAAATTATGTAAAAAAAAACAAATGGAAAAAGAGGACGAGGACGAGGATGAGGAGGATCAGGAGGATGAGGAGGATGAGGAGGACGAGGA
>Ga0209550_10002598_pt1 | contig 17364 bp, 18 predicted proteins | sample LauGreSuBDMM15SN_2_FD_187567 | JGI IMG/M metagenome (GOLD analysis project Ga0209550, IMG submission 187567) | Freshwater lake microbial communities from Lake Michigan, USA - Su13.BD.MM15.SN (SPAdes) (version 5) | ecosystem: Environmental > Aquatic > Freshwater > Lake | place: Lake Michigan...
TCGTTCTCGTTCTTCGTTCTCTTAATCGTTCTCGTTCTTGGTTCTCTTAATCATGCTCGGTCCTGGGCTTCCCCGGCAGTGCCTCTTTGCTCGCATACACCGTGGGATCCTGCACACCCGCGAGCGCAAACGCCTCGCGCCGCTCCACGCAGGTCCCGCATTTGCCGCAGTGGATCTCGCCGCCTTTGTAGCAGGACCAGGTCCGCGCGAAATTCACCCCGAGCTTCACGCCCGCCGCCGCGATTTCGCCCTTGGTCATCGTGATAAACGGCCGGAGCAATTTCACCCCCGCATAGGTGCCCAGCCGCATCGCCTCACCCATCGCCTGCATGAAATCTTCCCGGCAATCGGGATAGATCGCGTGGTCACCCCCGTGCGCCGCGATCACGAGTCCTTCCGCGCCGACACTCTCCGCAAATCCGCAGGCGATCGACAACATGATCGCGTTCCGAAACGGTACGACCGTCAGCTTCATGTTTTCCGCCTCGTAGTGCCCCTCGGGGATTGCGCCCCCGCTCTTCAACAGATCCGACGCGAATAACCGGTCCACAAAGTCCAAGCGCACGACTTCATGTCGCGCACCCACGAGCACCGCGTGCTCCACGGCGAAGGGAATCTCGCAGTGATTGTGCTTCGCCCCGTAGTCGAAACTCATGACCGCGGCCACGGCATGCTCCCGCCGCGCCCAATGGAGCGCCGCCACCGAATCCATCCCGCCAGAACACAGCACAACGACGTTCATCCCGTCACCGTGAGGAGCCCGAGCGCCAGATGCAAAATCGTTCTCGTTCTCTTATTCGTTCTCGTTCTCCTTTTTTAGATTCCTCCTCCGGCCACGATGCGGCGGAATGACCACGATTTCCCCATGCTCATTTTCCACGATCCGCAATGCGCCGACTACGGCTCCGCGCTGCGCCCGGAGCAGCCGGCCCGCGTCCTCCGCACCGCCGCGCACCTCCGCGCCACTCACGCTGCCTGGGAATGGCGCGTGCCGCCGCCCGCCGCTGCGGTGACCGATGCCGCGCTCCTCCTCACGCACACGCCCGCGCATCTCAAACGCCTCACGCAGGCCCGCGACTTCGACGCGGACACCCCGTTCTTCGAGCACATCGGCGACCACGCCCGCCGCTCCGCCTCCGCCGCCCTCGCGGCCGCTCGTCACGCGGTCACGCAGCGCACTCCGGTTTTTTCCCTCATGCGGCCGCCCGGCCACCACGCCAGCGCGGGCCATGCGATGGGCTTCTGTTATTTGAACCAGATCGCGCTCGCGGCCGTTCACGCCGCCTACGATTTCCCGGCCGCCCTCCCTTCCGCCGGCGCTCCCGCCCACGCTCCCGCTGCCATCCCCACCCGCCGTGTGGCCATCTGGGATTTCGACGCCCATCACGGCAATGGCACCGAATCCATTGTGCAGTCCCTCGTCAGCTCCGACTCTCCGCTCCGCGATGCACTCTTCTTTGCCTCGGTCCACCAACACCCCGGCTACCCCGGCACTGGCACGCGCGACCTCGGCCCGCGCCTCCGCAACTGGCCCGTCGCCCCCCACACCCCGCGCGCCCAACACATGGCCGCGCTCCGGGCCTCCTTCGACGCCGTCATCGCGTTTCGCCCCGATCTCTTGCTCGTTTCCGCCGGCTTCGACGCCTATGCGCGCGATCCGATCACCTCGATGACCCTCGAGCGCGAAGACTTTGCGACTCTCGGCCATTGGCTCGCCACGGCCCGCATCTCGCCCGACGCGCGTCCCATTCCCACCGCCGCGATCCTCGAAGGTGGGTACAGCGCCGACCTTCCTTTGTTGATTGAAGCCTTCCTCACAGCATGGGACAAAGTCCCATGACTGATCCACGCCGCCCAGCGCCCCACCACGCCGCTTTCCTCGTCTGACGCATGATTTCTCGCTTCCTTCCACTGCCGGTTCGCCGTTTGCTCGGGGTTAAAGTGACCACCCCTCCGCCCGCCTACCAACTCCTTGACCAGCCGGGCTCGCTGACCGCGCTCCTCGCCGCCTTGGATCGCGTCGACGAAGTCTTCCTCGATACGGAGGCGGACAATATGTATCACTACAAGACGCGTGTTTGCCTTTTCCAGCTGCTCGTCGACCGTGAGATCTTCCTCGTCGACGTCCTTGCCCCGGGTCTGAACGTCGATCCGCTCCTCAAGGTCCTCGCGAAAAAACACTTGGTGATGCACGGCAGTGATTTCGATCTCCGCTTGCTGTCCGATCTCTGTGGTTTCCGGCCGATAAGTATCTTCGATACCATGCTCGCCGCGCAGCTCCTCGGCCGCCAACGCATCGGTCTCGCCGGTCTCCTCGAAGAACACTTCGGCGTCGCCGTCGATAAGTCGGGCCAGAAAGCCAATTGGTCCCAACGCCCCATCACGCCGAAACTTCTCAACTACGCCGCCCTCGACGTCTGGCATCTCCCCGCCCTGCGCGACATTCTTAAACGCGACCTGAAAAAGCACGGCCGCCTCGACTGGCTGGATCAACAATGTCGCGCCCAGATCGAGTCCGGTGCCACCGGCTTCGCTCCGGCCACCGACATCGACTGGCGCATCGGCCGCAGTGAACGCCTCCGCGGCGCCGGCCTCGGCGTCCTCCACGCCATCTGGCACTGGCGCGAAAACCAAGCGCAGTGCCTCGACACCCCTCCTTTCAAAGTTTGCGGCAACACCCTCGTGCTCCAAATCGCCGAAGCCGCCGACCAAGGCGACTCTGAGGCCTCGATCCTCGAGCGCGTTAACCTCGGTAAACGCCACGACCGCCTCATTGGCTCCCTTTCGGCCGCCTTGCGTGAAGGTCTCGCCCGCGATCCGAAGACCCTCCCTCGCCGTCCCGGCCGCGATCCCGGCCATCTCTCCCTCTCGCAAGCCGAGGTCGAGCGGCAAGACCGGATCAAAACCGATCGTGACCGCGTCGCCGAAAAGCTCGGCATCGAAAATACCCTGATTGCGAACCGCTCCCAGCTCGCCCAAATCGCCCGCGCACCCGAGAAAATCGATGACCATCTCCTCCCGTGGCAGGCCGCGCTGCTCCGCGACGAACCGTCGCTAAAATCGCGAATCTAGGTCTCGACTTCGGGTGGCCCCTCGGCTTTTCCGAAAACGCGCCGCCCTAAATCTTACGAAACTTCCGCCGCCCATCAGCGTCCCATCCACCGCCTTTAACGCCCTCCCCATGAAATCGAAACTCCTGCTCTCCGCCGCCCTTGCCGCCCTCCTGTTCGCCTCCGGTTGCGCCACCCGCACCACCGCCAGCGGCGGACGCGAGACCAACATCCTCGGCGGTGCCCTGACTGTTTCTACGAACTCCTTTGAGCCCACTAATTCCGCCACGCTCGATGTCGATACGTCGAAACTCGTGAGCAAGGGCGACCCTTCCGGTAAGAAGACCACCCTTTTCTGGGGTCTGATCACCCTCCACGACTATTGAGTGGGAGCGCGACCGCCTCCGGTCGCTTTTTATTCGCCCTCTCCACCCCGCCGGTTTCCACCTGCGGGGTTTTTCTTTGCCCCCGTCCGTCCCTTGCTCCGAGCTTCGCGTCCACTCGTGTCTCCGCCTGCCGAAAATGCCAACATTGCGCGCCACCTCGCCCTCATGGCCGCCGCGTACCCGCACCGCGCCGCGCTGAAGATTCCCCGCGGTCGTACGCGTGCCGGTGACATCGACTACCTGTCCCTTTCGTTTGTCGAACTCGACGCCGAAGTCTCCGCGTGGAAGGCTCGCCTCGCTGCCGCCGGCATCGCTCGTGGGGACCGGACTCTCCTGCTGGTGCGCCAAGGCCTCCCGCTCATCGCCTCAGCGTTTGCCCTCTTCCGCCTCGGCGCCGTGCCCGTGGTGATCGATCCCGGCATGGGCCTGAAAAATTTTTTCGCCTGCGTCGCCCGCTCCCGGCCCACCGCGCTCGTCGGCATCCCCTTCGCGCAGATCCTCAGTCGCCTTTTCCGCCCCTCTTTCCGCACGGTGCGCACTCGGGTCACCGCGAGTGGCTCCCTCACCGCTCGCCGTTCGTCCGGGTCTGAAATCGTAAATCGTAAATCTGAAATCGTAAATTCATCCCCCGCCGAACTCGCCGCCGTCTTGTTCACCTCTGGCTCCACTGGCGCACCCAAGGGCGTTTGCTACGAACACGGTATGTTCGACGCTCAAGTCCGCCTCATCCGCGAGACCTACGCGATCGAGCCCGGCGAAATCGACCTTCCGCTCCTTCCCATCTTTGCTCTCTTCAACCCCGCGCTGGGCATGACGACCATCGTCCCCGAGATCGACCCTCGCCGCCCCGCCGAGGTCGACCCCGTGAAAATCGTCCAAGCCATCCGCCAGGAAAACGTCACCAATTCTTTCGGCTCCCCCACGCTCTGGCGAAAAATTGGCGACCACTGCGTTGCCGAAAAAATTACGCTGCCGTCTCTCCGCCGCGTACTCTGCGCCGGTGCTCCCGTGCCCGCCGCCCTCTGGAAATCGTCCTCCGCCTTTCTCACGCACGGCCAACTCCACAGCCCCTACGGCGCCACGGAAGCCTTGCCGGTCGCCTCCGTTTCCTCCCGCGAAATCGATCCCACCACAACCCGCGGCGCCTGCGTCGGCCGTCCCATCGCTGGGATCGACGTCCGCATTATCGCCGTCATCGACGGCCCCGTCGCCGCCCTCGCGGACACCCGCGAGCTCCCCCGCGGCGAAATCGGCGAAATGATTGTGCGTGGCCCTGTCGTCACCCAATCCTACGACGCCCTGCCCGCCGCCACCGCCGCCGCCAAAATCTCCGACGCTTCCGTCGCTCCACGTTCAGTCGCCCAACCCTCAGCTCTCAACGCTCAGCTCGGCCGCACCGGCGCCGTCTGGCATCGCATGGGCGACTGCGGCTACCTCGATGCTGACGGTCGTCTGTGGTTCGTTGGACGCAAAGTCGAGCGAGTCGAAACGCAGCAGGGCACACTCCACACCGAGCCTTGCGAACAGGTGTTTAGATGCCACCCCCGGGTCACCCGCTGCGCTCTCGTCGGTCTCGGCGAACGCGGCCGCCAGCGTCCCGCGCTGATCGTCGAAGCCGTGGTCAAAGATTCGGCGGCCGCCCGCGTCTTCGCTCGTGAACTGCGGGTTCTCGCGCTTGAGCATACGCACACGACACCTGTTAAACTTTTCTACTTCCACCCGAAGTTTCCCGTCGACGTCCGCCACAATGCCAAGATTCATCGCCTCACACTCGCGCAGTGGGCCGCCACCGCCAAGGGCTACGAGTCCGATCCGAAAAAGTAGGGCAGGGTCTCCGCCCAGCCCTCACCGCGCCGCGCACCTCCCCCAAAAGAATTTCGCCCCCAACGGCGCCACTCTCCACTGATTTTTTCTCCGTTCCGTGTATTCCGTATCTTCCGTGGGCAACTCCTCTCCCACTCTCGTCACCGGCGGCACCGGTTTTCTCGGCCGCCACCTCGTCGCACGCCTCCTCGCCGCGGGCCGCCCCGTCACCGTGCTCGCCCGCCGCGCCGATCCAGCCCTCGTCGCCCGCGGCGTTCGGTTCATCACTGCATCCCTCGACGACGCCCCAGCCGTCGCCGCCGCCTGCGCCGGTCACGCCACCGTTTTCCACACCGCCGCGAAGGTCGGCGTCTGGGGTCGCTACGCTGATTTTTTCCGCACCAACGTCCTCGGCACCCGCGCCATCCTCGCCGGCTGCCGCGCCCACGGCGTCGCGCGTCTCGTTTACACCTCGACGCCCAGCGTCGTTTACAACGGCCAATCCCTCGCGAACGCCGACGAATCCCTCCCGCTCACGACGTCCTGCCCGAGCCCGTATCCGTTAACCAAGGCCATCGCCGAACGCGAGGTGCTCGCCGCCAACTCCGCCGCTCACTCCGGCCTCCGCACCGTCGCCCTCCGTCCACACCTGATCTGGGGCGTCGGTGATCCGCATCTCGTCCCGCGCGTGCTCGCCCGCGCCCGGGCCGGCCGTCTCCGCATCATCGGCGCCGGCACCAACCGCGTCGACATGGTCCACGTTGCCAACGCCGTCGACGCCCACCTCGCCGCCGAACAGGCCCTCGCCAACGCTCAACGCTCAACGCTCAGCTCGCAACCGTCGACCGCCTGCGGCCGGCCTTACTTCATCACCAACGGTGAACCCGTCTTGCTCTGGGAGTGGATCAACCAGCTCCTCACCTCCCTCGGCGAACCACCGGTCACGCGCCGCCTTTCGCTCTCCACCGCATTCGCCCTCGGCGCCGTCTGTGAAACCCTGTGGCGGGTGCTCCCGGTCACCACCGAGCCACCGATGACGCGCTTCATCGCCGCCGAACTCGCCAAAGATCACTGGTTCAACCTCGCCGCCGCCCGCCGCGATCTGGGCTACGAGCCGCGTGTGTCTATGGCCGCCGGCACCGCCGAGCTCATCGCGTCCCTCCGCATTTAGCGGCGGGCGTCCCTGCCCGACGTCCGCCCTCACGTCTCAAACAGCTCTGCCAGCGTAGCGAGCACCCCATCACTTGTCGCCGCGTCCAATCGCCCGAGCCGTTTCACGAGTCGCGCCTTGTCCACCGTGCGCAGCTGATCGAGCACCACTTTACCCGACTTTCCCTGAAACGTGCACGGCACCCGCGTGGGATAGCTGCGCCCCTTCGTTGTCATCGGAGCGATGATCACGGTGCCGATACGCGCGTTCATCTCATCTGGCGACACCACCAACGCCGGCCGCGTCTTCCGGATCGTGCTGCCGACCGTCGGATCAAGCGTCACCAGCCACACGTCAAACCGCTGCACTACCACGTCCATTCCTCCGCATCAAACCGCGTCGCGCTCGGCGCGTCTGCCTGCACCAACCCGTCATCCTTGGCCTCCGCCATTCCGCCGAACGCCTCCGCCCAACCCGCCCGCGGCGCGCTGAACGGCCGCAGAATCAACGCCCCATTCTTCGCCTGCAAATCGACCTCCTCGCCAAAACCACAATGCTCCAGCATCGCTTTGGGAATCCGGATGCCGCGCGAGTTTCCGATGGGTACGATCTTGGTCAGCATAGCTACAAAGTAATTACGGAGTCGTTCGCGGCAAGAAGAACGCTAGATACAATTTAGTTGGTGAGTAAAAAATATAGCCGAGCGGGAAGAATTTTTCGCTGAACTGCACAGACAGAAAGTGCGGTCCGCTCCTTCCCAACACGCGTGGCCTAAAACCCCCGCTGCCGCACTGCCTCGAACAGCGTGATGATCGTCGCCATCGCGACATTCAGCGAATCCGCCTGCCCGGCCATCGGGATGCGCACCGGCACATCGCAGTTTTCCAACCAAAATTTGCTCAGCCCGTATTGCTCGCTGCCCATCACGATCGCGAGCGACCCGCGCAGATCGACGTCCGAGTAAATTTTTTCCGCTGCCGGCGTCGTCGCCACCATGCGCACGCCTTTTGCCTTTAGCCACGCTTGCACCCGCGTGCTTTCCTCGACCACCAGCGGCACCGAAAACAGCACGCCCGTCGAGGCGCGCACCACATTCGGATTAAAAATATCCGTCACCGGATCGCACACGATCACCGCGTCGCACCCCGCCGCATCCGCGCTCCGCAAAATGGTCCCGAGATTTCCCGGCTTCTCGATCGCCTCCACCACGAGGAAAAACGGCGCTTTCGCCCCGTCCGCCACCATCGCATCCAAATCCCCTAGCGCCCGCCGCCACTGCGGTGCCACCGCCAGCAGCCCGTCGGGCCGCTCGCGATAAGCGACCTTCGCAAACGCCTCTTTTGACAACTCGAACACCTGCGCCCCCGCCGCCCGCGCTTGCTCGATCAACGCCGGCTCGTTCTCCCCGAGAAACCACTCCGGCGAAAAATACATCTCCGCTAGCTTAACGTTTTTCTCCAGCGCGCGCCGGATTTCGCGGTACCCTTCCACTAAGAATACCCCTGCTTCGTCCCGCGGACGCCGGTCGCGCAACTTCACGAGTTGCTTCACGCGCGGATTCTGGAGACTGGAGATTTTTTCTGGAGATAGGTCCACGGAACACACGGAAAACACGGAACCCCGACAAAAGACAAAATCCTTTTCCTCGCCCCGGGGAATTCCGTGTGTTCCGTGTCTGCCGTGGGCCACAAGAAAAAACCAAACGACATCCCGTTCGCGTATCACCAAGAGATCGAACTGGAGATCACTACCCTCACCAACCTCGGTTCCGGCCTCGGGCGCGTCCCGCTTCCGCCCATCGAAAATCAAAAATCGGATATCGAAAATACAGCCGGTGGTGGCTGGGTCGTCATGGTCCCGTTCACTCTCCCCGGCGAACGCGTCCGCGTCCGCGTCTTCCGCAATCAAAAGAATTTCTCCGAAGCCGACCTCGTCGAAGTCCTCACGCCTTCTCCCCACCGCGTCGCCGCCACTTGTCCGCTTTTCGCCCGTTGTGGTGGCTGCCAATACCAACACCTCGCCTACGCCGAGCAGCTCCTCTGGAAACAGCGCCAGGTCACCGAACTCCTCCGTCACATGGCCGGCATTGAGTTCGCCGTCTCCCCCGTCGTCCCGTCGCCGCGCGAATTCGGCTACCGCTCCAAAATCACGCCGCACTTCAACCCTCCGCGCGACGTCGTGGTCCCACCTCCCATCGGTTTCCTCCGCCAGGGCACGCGCTTTGACATTATCGACGTCCCGCGTTGCCCCATCGCCACCGACGCCATCAACGCCAAACTCCCCGAGGTCCGCGCCCGGGTCCACGCCCGCGCCGCCACCGGCGACTACACCCGCGCCTCGACGCTCCTCCTCCGCGAGGCCAGCGGCCAAGTCACCACCGACTACGAAGCGATCATCACCGAAAGTATCGATACCGGGGGTGCGCAGCCGCTGAAGCTGCGTTTCCTCGCGCGCGACTTCTTCCAAAATAATCCGTTCATCCTCTCCGCGTTCACCGGCTACGTTCGCGCCCAAGCCGCCGCCAGCGGCGCCCGCTATCTCGTCGACGCCTACTGCGGCAGCGGCCTCTTCGCCCTCACCGCCGCGCCGTCGTTCACCCGCGTCGCCGGCATTGAGTTGAGCGAATCTTCCATCCGCTTCGCCCGCGAAAACGCCACGGCGAACAATCTTCCGAACGTCACCTTCCAGGCTGGCGACGCCGCGCAAATCTTCGCTGGCCTCCCGACGCTCGCGACGCCCGCCGACCCCGGCGCCTTCGCCGCGGCCGACACCGCCGTGATCATCGACCCGCCGCGCAAGGGCTGCGACGAACCCTTCTTGTCACAACTCTTCACCTACGCCCCCCGCGCCGTCGTCTACGTCAGCTGCGATCCCGCGACGCAAATGCGCGACCTGAAAGCGTTCCTCGCCGCCGGCTACACGTTGACCGCCGCCCAGCCCTTCGATCTCTTCCCGCAAACCCGCCACCTCGAGTGCGTGCTGACTCTGGTGAAAGCGCCTGCCACTCAATAAATCTCCGAAGCAGCCGAGCCTACGGATCACGCTGCGATTTTCCCCATGCATCTCCACCTCACCGGCCAACACGTCGCCGTCATCGGCTCATCGAACGGTATCGGCCGCGCCATCGCCGAGGGTTTTCTCGCCGAGGGCTGCCACGTCCGCGGTTTCGATCGCGCCCTTCCGGGCACGGCCGTTGCTTTCGAGACGACCCTCGGCGACGTCACGTCGTTCGAAGAACTCAAGGCCTTTGCCGCGACCTTCCCTGCCATCAGCCACGTGGTCTTCACCGTCGGTGTCGGCTCCGGTAAATTTGGCTTTCCGTTTTGGAATCTCGCCCCGTCCGATTGGGCGCGCGTGCTCGACATCAATCTCATCGGTGCCGTCAACGTCGCCCACGCCTTCGCCCCGGGCCTGATCGCGCGCGGAGCGGGTTCCTATCTCGTTCTCACGTCCGTCGCCGGTCAGATGGGTTCACAGACGGATCCCCCCTACAGCGCCGCGAAGGCCGGCCTCATCAACTTCATGCAGTGCGCCGCCAAGGATTTCGCCCCGCACAATGTGCGCGTCAACGCCCTCGCTCCCGGCATGGTGCAGACCGCCCTCAACGAGTCCGTCTGGGCCGCCGGTCAGGCCAATCTCCCCGCGTCCTCCCGCCAGCCCTACGCCGACTGGGCTGCGGAAAAAATCCGCAAGATTGCCCCGCTCGGCCGCTGGCAAACGCCTCCCGAATTTGCCTCCATGGCCGTCTTCCTCGCCTCCGATCACGCGAAAAACATCACGGGCCAAACCCTCAACATCGACGGCGGCCAGATCATGCACTCCTGAAGTCCCGTCCCGCCCCGTTCCGCGTCCCCGTCTCCCTTTTACTTTCCCTTTCCCTTTCACTCTCACTCCACCCCCATGCGTATCCTGATCACCGGCGGCGGCGGCTTCCTCGGCTCCCAACTCTGCGCCACCCTCCTCACCCGCGGCACCCTCACCGGTCCTTCCGGCGCACCCGCGCCCCTCACGGAAATCGTCCTCCTCGACGCCGCGTTCCACCGTCCCGCGACCGCGCATCCCACGATCCGTGTCACCCCACTCACCGGCGACATCTCCGACCGTGCCACCGTCTTCGCCGCCGCCGGCCTCGCTGCTCCCGCCACGCCCGTCGCCTCGATTTTTCATCTCGCCTCGATGGTCAGCGGCGAATGTGAACAGCGCTTCGACGATGCCCTCCGCGTCAATCTCGACGGCGGGCGTAACGTCTTCGAGGCCGCCCGCGCCATCACGAGCGCAGCGGGTTCCCGCCCCCGCGTTGTCTTTGCCAGCAGCATCGCGTGCTACAGCGGTGAGACCGTTGCGCCCATCAACACCGACGCCACCAAACTCACGCCGCGCACCACGTACGGCATGACCAAGGCGATCTGCGAACTCCTCATCAACGATTACTCGCGCAAAGGCCACTTCGACGGCCGTACCGCCCGCCTTCCGACGGTCATCATTCGCCCCGGCCAACCCAATGCCGCCGCGTCGAGTTGGGCCAGCGGCATGTTCCGCGAACCCCTCAACGGCCAGACGTGCGCGCTCCCCGTGCGCCGCGATCAGGGCCACCCCATGACCGGTTATCGCACCGTCATCGCATCCCTCATCGCGCTCCACGAGGTCCCCGAGTCCGCCCTCGCCGACGATCGCGCCTACGTCTTGCCGGCCCATACTGTCACACCGGCCCTCGCTGAAGTCGCCCTTCACGCCGTCGCCGCCGAGCGCAGCCTGATGCTTGGCTCGATGGTCGACGCGCCCGACGCTCGTATCCAAGGCATCGTGACAAATTGGCCGGTCGCCATTGACGGCTCCCGCGCCGTCGCCCTGGGCCTCCCGTCGCCACCGGCCCTGAACGTTCTCATCGCCCACTACCTCGAGGACTTTGGACGTCCTTCCGCCTAAACGCTCGGCGCTCGCCACCGCTCATGAGGGAAAATAAAATCCCAGATTGGTGGCAGGTCACGAGGAGGAAAATTCGGCGCGGTGGTTTTTCCGATGGCGTCATTTCGCGGGAATGAGCTCCGAAGCACTGCTCCCGTCCACCACGAACCCCGCTGGAATTTTCCGATCAAACGTCGCGAGTTTTCCTCCGTAGGAAACGGCCAGTCCCAGCAAAGAGACAGCGGTCGTCGCTGACGAAGGTAGCTTGCTCAGATCCGCGAACCGGCTGCGATCTCTCAGCGTTTGTCCCTCTTTCCAGAATTCATGACCGGCCAACGCGGTAAACTTTCGCAAGATTTTCTGTGCCTTCTCCGCTGAAGCTGCTTCCGCGTTCACCGCGACTCCGTCCACTCCGCTGCAGCGTACTGCTCCACCAGACCCGCCAGTTCGTCTTCGTGGAAATCCGGCCACGGCGTTGCTTGGGCCTCCCCGCCCAGCGTGACGGCAAGGCGTGCGACGAAGTCTTCCTCGAATTTTTCCCAATCGACCGCCGCGCTGCCCGTGTTTGCGGCCGGCCGCCAGAGTGAACCTTGGAAGAGGAGCCCGTGCTTATTCCGCTTCTGCGCCGCTCCCGCGATTTTTTCGCCCGTGTCCCTGTGCACGACATCGTAAATTTCCGCGCGCTGAAAACACACGCCCGCCGGTCCCGTCGGCGCGCCCTCACTCCCCGGTTCGTTCACGCAAGGTTTCGTCACTGCCGCCACGCCTTGTGCGCGCAACGCCGCCGCGAGCGCTTCGTGCACCTCGCGATAGCTCTGCGTCGCCCGCAATTCCTCCAGCGGGTGCCCTCGCGGAATGACCAATGCAAACGTCCAGTCGTCGCGATGATCGACCACGCCGCCGCCCGTCGCCCGCCGACACAGCTCAAAGGGTGCCTCCACCGCCGCTAGCGATTCGCGCACGAAGGCGATTTTCTGCGAGTAGCCAAATGTAAATGCCGGACCGCGCCACCCGTAGTGCCGAAACCGCGGCGTCGCGCGCGGATAGCGCTGCAACAGCAAGAAATCGGTCGCCATGTTTTCGGCGGCACCGCTGGTGCGGGTGGGGAGAATCTCCAGAGTCATTGATCGCGAGAGAGGCGCAGAACCCGGAAAACACCAAACTCAATTTGCGCCTTCAGTACGTTTTCGACCGGCGGGACGAACCACACCGCGCGACCCTCCGCCTCACGTAGCCCGCCTCGTGAGAGGCGGGACGAACCGCAACAGGCGATCCGGCCGCCTCATGTAGCCCGCCTCGTGAGAGGCGGGACGAACCACACCGCGCGACCCGGCCGCCTCACGTAACCCGCCTCGTGAGAGGCGGGACGGACCGCCTGCCAGCTCCCGCCATCCCTGCTCTCACGAGCAGGGCTACCTCGAAGCAAGCGCCGACAAAACATCGCGAATGGTCGCGTCCCCAGCCCTAACCCGCGAGGTTCAAATACCACTCCCGCACCGGCACCGGCACTTTGAGTCCTTCGACTTGCTCCGCCACCGCTTGCGGCCGGGTCTTTAGTTTGCCCGCCAACGGGGAAATATCCAACGCGAGACACGCCTGCCGCTGCTGGGCCGCCTCGGGTGTTTCTGCCCGCGTCACAGCGGTGATCGGCGCTTGTTCTGCCGTCAGTTTGAAGCGTTCGCGAATGCGCACCCCGAGTGCATACCGCGAGACGAGTTCCGTGCCGGCCCAATGCATCACGCCGCACCTTTCCCGCCGTTCGCAGAGCTCCACCAGCACCTCGGCGAGATTGTCGGCCGCACAGGGTTGACGAAACTCATCGGTATACAGGCGCGGCGTTTTCCCGGCCGCCCAGTCAGCTAGCATGCGTTCGTGCAGACTGCGTTTTCCGCCGGGGCTGTCACCCATCAGCAACGGTACGCGCAGGGTCACGGCAAAGTCTGCGGCCGCCTCCTGCACGGCGCGTTCACTCTCCAGTTTTTGCCGCGCATAGAGATTGATCGGCGTCGCGCGGTCGTTCGCGGTGTAGGGCACCGTGCGCGTGCCGTCGAAGACTTGCTCGGATGAAATATGCACGAACCGTGCGCTCACGTGATGCGCCAAGCGGGCGAGGAGGGCCGGCAATGCGACATTCATCGCTTGGGCCCGCGCGGGGTCCGCGTCGCATTGCGCAGGTACCGACACCGCTGCGCAGTTGACGATCGCATCCGGAAACGCGTCCAACACCGCCGCGCTCGTCGTGGTGTCATCGGTCAGATCCACCGTGCGCTTGGCCGCGAGCCCTTCGATTTCGCCGACGTAAGTCCCCACGACCCCGATAACGCGATGCCCGCGTCGCGTTGCCGCCTGCGCAAAAACGGACCCGACCAAGCCCGACGCTCCGGTAAGAAAAATAGTCATCGTCCCGAAGTTGAAAGGTGAAACCAGCCCGACCGCCAGCGCTTCTTGCAACCGGCGCTGCTCCGTCTGGTGAGGTCGGTCGCGACGACTGATGTCACCCGGCCACGTGCGTCGCCCAACGGACCAAAGCTCCCCGGCGCACGGTTCGAGCTGCCCTGCGACTGTCGTAAGAACAATTCACCTACCGCCCGCCGCTCCGGCCTGGCCTTGGGTAGCCCGTACCGCCGCCACCAGCGTCACCGGTGCTGCCTGCGCCGCACGGCCACGAGCCTCGGCCGCGTGGCCTCTTTCATGGAGCGAGCCGTTCCACCGACCATCCCCCGTCCTTCTCCCGTCGAAAACGCAACCGGTCATGCAGCCGGCTCCGCCGGCCTTGCCAGAATTCCACGGTTTCCGGCGCCACGCGCCAGCCGCCCCAGTTCGCAGGCAGGGGCACTTCCTGGCCCGCATATTTTTTCTCCAACGCCTTCATCGTGTCTTCCAACACCGCACGCCCGGTGATGATTGCACTTTGTTGTGCCACCCACGCTCCGAGCTGGCTCGCCCGCGGCCGACTATGAAAATACGCCTCGCTCTCCTCGCGCGCGACCTTGGTCGCCGTGCCTTCGATCAGCACCTGCCGCTCGATTGCGACCCACGGAAATACCAACGTGACCTGCGGGTTGGCGTCCAGCTCCCGCCCTTTGCGGCTCTCGTAGTTGGAATAAAATACAAAACCGCGACCATCGAGGCCTTTCAGCAACACGGTGCGGGCCGAGGGGCGCCCTTCCCGTGTCGCGGTTGCGAGGGTCATCGCATTCGGCTCAGGAATCTTCGCCGCTTCGGCTTCCTGAAACCATTTCTCGAACTGCCGAAAGGGATCTCGCGCGAGATCTTTCTCGGCGAGACCAGCAAGGGAGTAATCTTTTCGAAGATCGGCCAGCGACATTTGCGGTCAATTTGCCCCGCCGATTCCCCTCTGTCAAAAAATCATCTCGTCAATCTGTCGATCTGGTCGCACGCCGCTGGAAACGCTTTTTTCAGCTCGTTGCGTTGGCCCAATTCGAAGTCCGTGTCCTCCCACGCCGGCGATGTCGTGCAGCTGAGCAGTGTCCAGCCTACCGTCGACCCCGCAGCCAACCGTGCGCCCTGCCAAACCCCGCGGGCCACGGCCAGCTGCGGCACCTCGCCGGCGCAAACTGCTGCTCCCAGCCGGGTGACTCGCATGCTGCCGTCGCGGGGATCAAGGATCACGTGCTCCAACGCGTCGCCGGCGTGGAAATACCACACTTCGTCGATCTTGAGCCGGTGCAGGGCGGAAAAATCAGCGGCCGTCACCAGAAAATAGATCGCCGATTCCGCGCTCCGGCCGTTGTCCAATGTCACCGCGCTTACGCGGGTCCGCCGAAACCATCCTCCCTCCAGCGGCAGCGGCTCCAGCCCCAGCTGTGCGATGATTTTCCGAGCCTTTTCATTCATGCGCTGATGTCCTGCCCACGGAAACCACGGAACACACGGAAAAATTTTCGAGGCGCCTAAATTTTCGTGTATTCTGGGGGTTCATGGGCACGCTCCGCGCGGTGACTCCCTCGGCCTACATCGACCTCCACTCCGCCGATCTCCTCGCGCGCCTCCAACGGCTCGTGGGTATCTCGACCGTCAATCCGCCGGGTGAAAACTACGACGCCATCACCGCTGAGCTGACGCGTGATCTCACCGCTGTCGGCCTCCGCGCCCGCCGCTTCACGATCCCGCGCGCGCTCCTCCGCCAAACTCTGCCGCCTGCCCAGCACGCCTTCCCGCGTTACAACGTCCTCGGCAAACTCGCCACCCCCGGTGCGAAAAAAACGCTCCACTTCAACGCCCACTACGATGTCGTGCCCGTCTCCGGTAATTGGCGACATGGCAGCCCGTTCAGCGGCGCCGTCGAAGCCGGGTGGATCTACGGCCGCGGCACCGCCGACATGAAGGGCTCCATCGCGAGTCTCCTCTTCGCTCTCCAAGCCGTCCGCGCCACGGGCACCGCACCGCGTCTCAATGTCGAGGTCTCGTTCACCGCCGACGAGGAAACGGATTCCGTGCTCGGCACCGGCTGGCTGGTCGCTCACGCACCCATCAAGCCCGACTACGCCGTCGTCATGGAAGGTGGCGAACTCAACCGGGTTTGCTGCGGCCACAACGGCACACTCTGGCTCGAAGTCACCGTCCACGGTCGCGCCGCCCACGGCTCCCTGCCCGAGCGCGGCATCAACGCCCTGGAAAAAATGTCCGCGCTGGTCCTCGCCCTCGGCGACTACCAGCGCCGCCTCGCCCGGCGCACGTTTGTCACCCCCGAGGGCACGACCATGCGCCCGACGATCAATCTCGGGGGCGAGTTCTCCGCCGGCCCCGGCGGCAAGATCAACACCGTGCCCGCCCTCGCTCGCTTCACCATCGATCGCCGCATCCTCGCGGTCGAAGACCAAGCCGCCGCCGAGCGTGAACTGCGGGCATTCCTCGCCGCCGCCGCGCGCAAGATCCCGCAGTGCAAAATCTCCGTCGCCAAAATCTCCGAGAATTTTTCCTGCTTCTCGCAACCGACGCATCCGTTCTTCACCGCCATGGCCGATTGCGTGACCCGCGTGCGCAAACAGCCGACCGTTTTCAACGTCTCGTCCGGCTTCAACGACATGCATTTCTTCTCGCACCATCTGAAAATTCCCACGCTCGGCTACGGCCCCGGCGGCGAAGATTTCCACGCCGTCAACGAGCGCGCCAAGGTGAAGGAGCTCCTCGCCAGCGCGAAGATCTACGCCGACTTACTTACGAGCTTCGCCGGTTGATCCGCCTTGTCCCGCCCGCGCTACTTCAGTCCTTGCCGGATCATATTCACCGCGATCGCGGCGAGGAGCAGTGACACAATTTTCGAAATCGCGCGCATTCCGGTCGGCCGGATGATGCGCCCGATCCGTTCGCTAAACGCAAACGCCATCACGACCAGCACGAGGTTCGCCGCGAGCGCCGCAAACGTCACGCCCACGCCCAGCGTCTGCGCCAGCAAGATCAGTGTCGTGATCGTTGCCGGTCCCGCGATCAGCGGCATCCCGAGCGGCACGACTCCAAAATCATCCGCCAGCTTCGCCGGTTCCTCCGTTGCCGAATGCACCAGATCGCGCGCTGCGAGGATAAAGAGGATCAACCCACCCGCGATTTGAAAGTCGCTCGGCGTAATCCCCAGCGCCGCGAAAATCGTCTGGCCCAAAAACAAAAACAACAGCGCCACCGCGCCTCCGGTCAAGGTCGCCTGCGTGGCGATCTTTCGCTTGGTCGCCGCGGGCACACCCGCGCCCATCGCCAGGAAAATCGCCGCCAGCCCGATCGGGTCGATGGCCACAAAGAGCGGAATGAAGGCCTTCAGGAAACTTTCCAAGCTCGACGGCATAGGTTGACTCTCCTTCTCGATCGCGTCGTCGGCAAGCCTCCCGCGGCTCTGCGAAAAATTCTTTCGTGTGTTTCGTCCATTTCGTGGTTCGCTCCGTCTTCACCTTATGAAAATCAACGCCACGCTCACGCCGCAGCGCCTCACCAAGAAAACCGCGCGCGTTTTCGAACTCGCCGGCCAAAAAATCTGCGCCATCGACGCCGCGTGGGATTCCGCTAAGGGTACGCCCGTCTTCACCGTCGCCGGTAAATATACCTCCCGCGGCTGGAC
>Ga0209550_10002599_pt1 | contig 17353 bp, 36 predicted proteins | sample LauGreSuBDMM15SN_2_FD_187567 | JGI IMG/M metagenome (GOLD analysis project Ga0209550, IMG submission 187567) | Freshwater lake microbial communities from Lake Michigan, USA - Su13.BD.MM15.SN (SPAdes) (version 5) | ecosystem: Environmental > Aquatic > Freshwater > Lake | place: Lake Michigan...
CAGTCGGCCTGCGTTGAGAACTGTCCTATATTTTGCACAGAGCTGGCAAGTATTACAGCAATGGTCCACATGTTATTCTCCAAACTCATACATGAACTGCGCCACGCTGGGGTCCAGACGGACCAGATCCTTTGCGGCCGCTGTAAGCTCACGATAGCGACGGTTGACTTCTGCGCGGGGCAGTTCACCGTCGCAACTCAAATTCTCAGGGCTGAGAGCACAGTCAATCATTTCTGCAACACACTTGCGACCAGCGGCAGTTTGAACTTCATACAAGGGTTCTGTGCGTTGACCTTTGAATAGAGAGGCATAACGATTTTTGTTGTCAATGAATGTAGTAAGTGCTTTCATTAGTGGCTCCTTGTTGTTACAATATGTCCATATTATAGCATTTCGGACATTATTGGTCAAGAGAAACCCTGCTGAGTGCAGGGTTTCTAAAGGTAATACTTGAGTACTACTTTAGGTAATCCTGGAACATTTGGGCTCGCCCACGATCGCCCAGTTCGTGTGTGAATATTTCGTTCACACGTTGCAACATAGCACAGGCCATCATCAGCAAGTCTTCCCGGTCATCACACATCATGATCTGCTGTTCCACTGGAGCCATGAGCTTGGTCATGCGTTGTTCAATGTCTCGATTTTGCATAATAGTCTTTCTAATCAAAAAGTGAGCAAGCAGGCATGGAGAACAGTGTCTGTAGTTCACTGGCCGCATGCAATACTTGTGCATCACCATGCATGGGCCCTATGACCATTGCCGCTAGAGGCAAGCCTTGAGTATCTAGTCCAACAGGCACTGTGACGCTGGGTAGCCCAGCAACTGCACACAAGGTAGACCAGGGACTAAAATTTATACCAATGTCGCCAGGTATGACATCACATGATACATTGGATGCAGAAGTGATTGTGGCCGGAACCACAATCACTTCAAATTCATGCATGTGTTGATTGACTGTGGCGGCAAATTTGGTACGTTGTAACAACCAATGATAAAGATTGATTTCTCTGTGTGCCAGTATGGCAATTTTTTGAGTGTATTTTTCTGTAAGCAATTGTTGTTCGTGGGTTAGAGTTTGCCATTGATTCAATCGAATTGGCTGAGAAATATTGGTAAAAATTTCTAAGGCCAACTGCAAATCAAATTGTTGCAGTGTGTCAACAGGCTGAGTCTGCCAAAGATCTTTAATTTTGTCAAACACCGATTGAAGTTCTGTATAAGTTGCTGTGCTTTGAATGCCAGAGTCAAGGCCAACACTTAGCAGGCGGCATTGAAAGTCGGAGTCAGAACTAATTTCTGTGCCGGGCGCATGAAACCAATCTTGTGCATCAGGTGAGCCGATAATGTTGATTGTGCTAATTAAATCTGTCACTGATCTTGCAAACATGCCTACAGTGCCAAGATTCAGCGCATCTCGAGGACTATGTGCTATTTTGCCTGCACTGGGTTTGTATCCAAACACCCCACAAAATGCGCCTGGCACCGTGATACTGCCGCTCATGTCTGTGCCAATTGTTACAGGTACTAACCCACTGGCCACGGCCACTGCTGAACCCCCTGAACTGCCACCCGGTGAACACTTGATATTCCAGGGGTTTGCAGTTACTCCATAAATCTGAGATATTGTGCTTTTTGTGCCCCAGGAAAATTCGGGCATGGTAGTTTTGCCCACAAACACTGCACCGGCTTCACGCAATCGTGCCACTGCTGGTGCATCTTCCAGCCATGGTTGATTGAGATCAACAGCATGACTAGCATGCCGCGTGGGCCAACCTTGAGTGAGTAAGGAGTCTTTCACAGCCACTGGCACTCCGTCCAATGCACTCAACGGTTGACCTTGTTGCCAGCGTTGAGCACTGGTCCGGGCCTGTGCTAGTGTAGTGGTAGGGTCTGTAAAACAGAATGCATTGAGTACAGGATTCACACGTTCAATCTTGGCCAGTACCTGTTCGGCCACGGTCACAGGACTTACCGCACCAGTCTGATATAAACTGGATAATTCTGCGGCAGTGGCCTGTGTGAAGTCTGTCATGTTAATTGTTTAATTACCAAGTGTCCAAAGTAATCATAATGATTTTGCAAAGTCCAATTCTCAGGATCAATTGCAGTGCCATCATGTGTTTCAAACTGGGCCGCAAACACTTGTGTGTACCGCTGGAACGGCAACCACATGTCAGGAGTGGTGGCAGACCAACCAGCGTCTTTCAGCAGTCCATGTTTGATTCTGCTGAGTCGCACTGTGGGTGCGTTCAAGGCCTGTTCAACTGTGATGGTGCCGTACAACAACAGGTCTCTAATTCTTGCGGCTGGAATTAGGTGCTCAAAGTCACATTCCTCATCTGCACCAATTTCGTGATAGTGTGCCAGCATGCCATCACGTTGCTTGATGCAGTATTCGTGATATCTGCGCAGGTAGTAATCAATTTCATTGCGTATCTCACGCAACAGTTGTTGATTGTTTTCTACTGTGGAGTAGTCTTGTACCAACCACTCGATCCGTTGGCGACAACGATCGGCTACGGCTCGATAAGTTTCTGGGGTGCGTCGGGTCTTGCCATACACAGGTGCAATAAATTGATCAAGTGATTCTTGTAAATTCATTTTGCCAGCTCACACAATTCTTCAAACGAATCAACTTGATAGTGCCACCATTGGCTTGATCTCGGATGTCCATCTTTTCCAAAAGAGATATTGATGCAATTCCCACTGAGATGTTTAAATGCACGATAAGGAATATGAAGGAAATACTGCTCGTCGAGCACAGGATTAGTGATCACGCACAGTATAGGGGCTGTGGTATTGATACTGATGTATGCTAGATACCTGTTGGAACTTGCAGGCATTGTCACAGTGGCAGATTTGACCTGCACTCCTGACACCAAATCGATATTGGCTGTATTTTTACCACACATTGCCACCCCTGATTTTTTGCTAATTGCCTGTTCAGCTAATTCTCCTACATTTATCAAATTCTTAGAGAGCAGAAGATTAATAGCACTTTCAAGAGACATAGTTGTCAACAGCTCGTTGCCAAAAAGTGTTTGTGTTAATGCATTGTTCATTTTGACTTCTCAGGAAAAAGGCCAGGGGCAATATTGCCAGCTTCAATACCCATTTTAGCACCTTCTCCATGATAGGGCAAGTTTATTGTGCCACCGTTGCGCAAATACAACTCCCGCATGAAGTTGGCCATGGCACTGGGCGCACTCCAAGTACTACCCGGATTCACATGTTCCCATTGGTCTTTACCTTTGTCGTGTAGCACCTTGGCCCGTTTAAATGTGGGCTTGATAGTTTCTAACACTGTCTTCATCCAACCCGAGGGCAATTTGGTATTGATACTGGATTTTGAAATTCTGTGCAATTCATACAGCCCAATAAACACCCCTTGGTCAATTTCGTTGTCAGCTGAAAATGTGTCTTTAATTGCAGTGAGAATATTCAACAAGATTTTACCTGAGTTATCAACTTCAATGGCTTTTTGTGCATACTTAAAGTGACTAAGGAAGTAATCGTTGTCTCCACACAAGGTGTCACTGTTGCGACTGGCCTTGTCTTGCAAATCAACACCGGCAATGTCAAATTGATCTTGCATGGTTCTTGCACGTACAACCTTAAGATCACGGCTACCATTCTTGTAGCGAACGATTGCATTACGATGAAGGTCTCCGGGTGTAAGTTTCTTTACCCCAGTGTCGTTTAACAATTCAAACGCATAACTAGCAAAGTTAGGATCATCAGTTTCGACCACTGCACAAGGTACCTCTGTGAAGCCAAGTAGGCCGGCTGCAATGGTGCGGTGTTGTGCATCATAAAGATAGATGGTAGGTTTGCCGAGAACGCGACAAGCTGATCCAGTTGAACAGACTCTCGGATCCCATTTACGCATGATGTTGATAATGTGCTTGTATATGACATCACGTTGAACCTCATAGTCAATCCAAAGATCTTCAATCTGGAGCATTGCACTGACAGGAAATTTATGTGACAGAGCTTGAGCACGAGCTCGCCATGCATCGATTTCTTTTTGAGTGACTCCGTAGTGTGCTTTGAGTTGTTTTTCAACTTCTGCAATGACTTCGGTCAATTTTCGTGTAAGGCGTTTTGCAGCCATTTTTCTCTCCTTCTTTACTGGACACAATGCCAGATTGGTTAATGAACACTTGTATTATATAGCCAACAAACTTAATAGTCAACCATGATGCTCTGCGAACCCCGGTGGTAATTGTAGTGCATCCTCTCCCGGGTTACCCCAGTACGACCTCACCTTCCACCCACTTCCCGACGGGTTCCGTTCACGCATTGCCAGCGGCCTTTCGGTTTAAAGACTACCACCCGTGAGAGTCACCTCACTTCTCATCCTGCGGGTCACAGTATCCGCGAACCAAGCGGAACGTTCTTTCAGGTGATCAACACCCGGTCATTTGTGGCCCGGTCACTGTGCATGCAGTGTCCCAGGCGTCGAATTGTGTCAGCCGCTGATTGCGGGCTGGCGTCAAACATCGCTCGAATATCCTCAGCAGTGATGCCATCAGTGGCTTCACAAGTGTAGACCTCATAGTGGCGTTGGCTATTGACTCTGGCACGTAGCAACAAATGATTGTAGTTGGGAACAGCAGTCTCACGAAGTGGTTGACCTTTGAGACGTTCCCACATGCGCTGTTGTTGGTCCTCGGTGATGTCTATGCAACATTCAAGGCCCTCGTTGCACCACATGATCAAAAACTGATGACTCATAGTTGAAATCGCTTCAACATGGTGCTGGCCTCTGACACATCATCTGCTGTGGCCGTGGTCAATAGTTCGTCCAGGATGTCGGCTTCTTGTATCAGTAGTTCTGTTTTGGCTTCACGCACAAGACTCAAAGCATAGGCCAAGTCATCTTCCGTGGCCCAGCTATAAAAGTCCTCCAAGGTCTCTTCGTCTGAATCCAGAATAAAATGCAGGTTGTTACGGTCCCACTCATTCATATCAATCCTTTGCAATACAATACCCGTAGTATAGCAGATCAGGAATATTCAGTCAAGTCAGCAAAAAGTATTAGGTCCAAAACAATGCAAAGGCAGCGGCGTCCCTGTCTGAATCAAAGTAGAAGATATAGCGTCCTGGGGCACGGTCACTACTGGTTGTGACCACCTGCCAGCGCCAGTCGCCCACCAGTTCAGTTTTGCACCACTCTATGATCCGATCTACTTGCCCAAATGGTCGGGCAATTTCTCGTGCGTGGGTGAAACTTTCACCGAGCCGTATTGTGCCATGAGGTTGTTGCAGTTGCATCAACTTTAGTTATTGATGTACTTGGGATCTTGTAAATTTTGATCCAGCACATGATTGTACATGATGTCCTGTACAGTGTCTGTTCTGCGGCTTTTGTTGCGCTCACCCAGCACCACAATTGCTCGCCGTTGTTTTTCATGCTGTACCACAAGTACAACACAGTATCCTGCTGGACCTGTGTATCCTGTTTTTGACGCAATGATTTCGTCAAACTCCATCAACAACGGACGATTGGTGTTGTTGAGTTGTATCTTGCGTAATTTCTTTTTGAACTTGCGTTCAAAGGCCACTGTTTTTTTCACACTGGCATCACGTATGACCCAGTAGCCCGCGGCATACACAGCCAGGTGGCCCACATCGCCAGCAGTGGCCATGTTGCCCGGATGTAATCCAGTGGGGTCACGAAACACCGCATTGATGCCCCACTCTCGAGCCTGTTGATTCATGCGCCAGATGAATTCTTTACGTCCACCCGGATAGTCAGCGGCCAAGGTTTCTGCGGCTGCGTTGTCCGACCGCACCAGCATGGCTGTGAACAGGTCCTGCCTGGTGTACTGGCCACGTGGCAAGTTGCTTTTGACCATGGTGCTGAGTGGCAGTTGACGAAACAAGTTTTTGTCATAATCCAAGGCCACCATGGCAGTCATCAACTTGGTGATACTGGCAATGCTTCGATAATGTGTGCTGTTGCGTTGATGTTCAATCCGGTCTGTGGTTTCGTTGTATACGTAAACACTGGGCTCACGTGCCGCAGCCGTGGTAGCCACAAATAAAAAAATTATTACAAGATATTTCAATGCTGTTTTTCTTTTTGTTTTTGTGCATAGGCCATGGCGGCTTCGCGCACCCAAGCACCGTCTTCCCAGGCTTGACTGCGAGCCTGTAGTCGTTGTTTATTTAATGGGCCATCGCCGTTGACATTTTGCCAAAATTCTGCCCAGTCTATTTCACCAAAATCATAGTGACTGCGTTGGTCATTCCATTTGAGATCTGGATCTGGCAAGTTAACACCAAGATAATCAGCCTGTGGTACAGTGGCATCTACAAATTTTTGTCGTAATTCATCGTTGGTATGACGTTTAATGCCCCAGGCTATACCTTGTTCGCTGTTGGTGCTCTCTGCATCAGGTGGACCAAACATGGCTAGAGTTTTCCACCACCAACGGTTCACAGCATCTTGTACCATTTCACGCTGTTCGTCAGTGCCTGTCATCATCGTCAGCAACAAGTCATAGCCCTGACGTTGATGAAAACTTTCTTCTTTGCAAATGCGAATCATAGCTCTAGCATAGGGTCCATAACTGCAACGGCACAAGGGTATTTGATTCATGATGGCAGCACCATCCACTAGCCAACCTATCACACCCACATCTGCCCAGGTAAGGGTAGGGTAGTTGAATATACTTGAGTACTTGGCCAGGCCTGCATGAAGATCTTGAATTAAACTATCTCTGCTGACCCCCAGAGTTTCTGCGGCTGAATAAAGATACAAACCATGGCCACCTTCGTCCTGTACCTTGGCCAGTAACACTTCTTTGCGTTTTAAACTGGGTGCCCGTGCTATCCAGTCGCCTTCGGGCAACATGCCCACAACTTCACTGTGTGCATGTTGACTTATTTGTCTAATTAGAGTACGCCGATACTGATCGGGCATCCAGTCTCTAGGCTCAATCATCTTTTGATTGTCAATCTTGTGTTCAAAACTTTCTTGGCTTGTGATTGTCATATTATTAGTTATGACCATTTGAGTTGATAAAATGTAGCCAGGGCAGGGTTTTTAAAAGTAAATGTCACTGTGCTGACCTCACTATCAGTCCAGGCAAAATTATCGTACACCGGTTTTTGATAACGCCAGGTATAGTCTTGGTTCACTATGAGTCCGTCAAGATCCAACTGATGTTTGTATGCCAGAGCCCGTTGAGCATCGCAGTTAAGCCTGACGTAGTCTACTGTGTCCATGGCATAGTTTAAATAGCAAGGCATCGCGGTGATCACGAAACCAAAAGGTCATGTCTTCTGAGGTGATTTCAGTGACATATCTGTCACCGGGCAAACCAAACTGTTGCACTATGTCAGCCAGCATGTGATTCCAACGTTGCATTTCATTGTCATGATACCGCCAATGCAAGATCATGCCATGTGTGTGATCAGCACTTCGCAAGGTACAACTTCCTTATGTGTTGGTCTGCCTTGCCCCAGTCCAGCATGTAAAACAGCACATAATCTGTGATGCCAAAGTGATTGCAAAAACTTTGTCCATATCTTATGCCCCGTATGCCATCAAACACAAACTCATCACGCCAGGCATCATATTCTGCTTGTAAAATACTGTTTCCACGTTCCACTCTGGCGTCCATGGCCAACAAATCCGCTGTCATGTTTTCAAATACATCATTACCCATAAGTTATTCCGGTTGGTGTTTGCTTGTCAATAAATCATCTGTACAGCCAGTACAGGTCTCTCTCTTGCACACAGTATGAGGTTTAACTGTCCACTGTGTCAATGCGTTACCTAAGAAATCATTTTTGCACTCTCCACTCCATACATCCAATTTGTCGTCAATGTAGAATCTAGTTACCCCTGCATCACACTGCCATCCTTGCCAATGATCCAAATCATTGTTGTGAATCCAGTTGGCATAGACTTTTCTTTGCTCACCGCTGTCTGTGGTAATCACACAGTTGTAGTTCCAATGATCGTTATCCAACAAGATTCCATCTGCCTTTCTGCAAAGGAAAATCTCTAATTTTTAAACTGTAGTCTATGGCATTTACAGAATAACTTACATTACGATTGTTCAACATTTGTTTGTACAATTCAATACGATCTCCGTTCCAATATTCGTCCATGATATTCACATGAACGCTTTTTTCTGGGCGAATCATTTGTTGATCGACCAAAAATACTTTTTCAAAAAACTTTTTTTCGTCAAAGAACTCAGAATGTGTGCTGAAGCTGATGGAATCTACCAGGGCAGCCAGGCGTTGATAATATTGGTTGCTGGCGCTGCCATTTGTGGTCAGCAACATGCGCATGCTGACATTTTGTTGTCGCATAAATTCAATTAATGGAAGAAAGTTTTTGTTGGCAGTGACTTCCCCACCAGTGAATGAAATTTTGTAAGGTAAGTTTTTATCACATGTAGCTGAATAAAAATTCAACCAAGTGGTTTTTAAATCTTCAAGTGTGTGATGCGGACCATCATTGTTGTGATACCAACTCGGGCAATACATACAATCATAGTTGCATTGAGCACCAATCATCCAAGTCAAGGACACAGTTTTTTCAGTAGGCTCAACTCGAATAATTTTCATCCGTACGGACCTTTTAATGTCCAAATCAAATGTTCATAGCGATCATGCCAACGAGTTTCTACAGCATCATCACCGGGACCAGTCCATCTAGCCCGACCACAATAGGCCAATTGCAACCAAATGATTTGTCCAGTAACATCACAACGATGTGGCAACCAAGCAAACTCTAAAGCCCACTTAGCCCGAGCGTAAAATGCTTGGTCCATTTCTTTGGTGGTTCTAACCGAGTATCCCAGTTTGGATCTATGATCGTTGTAGTTAGAACCAAACATCAATCCCACAATCCTTGGTAGTATTTGCCAAACAGTCGAAAGCCGTTTTGAATGCGTGTTTCTACCACTCGCATGCCTTCGTAATCACACTGGTAAGTGTCTTTGGGGCCTTTGTCCATGTGATAGTACTTGTGCTCGCCCTTGGGCACTTCGTTGCCATCTCGATCTACTGGCACCCATAGTATATCATGTTCACCTTCGCGGAAAGCATCTTGCCAGGAGTCATCTACCTTGCACTCAAATGCAAAGATCATTTCATCCATAGCCCAGTCCCAACGTGCAAAGTGATGGGCATCTGTGTCATATTCGTTTTCTTTGGCTGGTGCAGCGGTTGACTTGAGTTCGTCGGGCACATCTTCATCATCCACAAACGGTGCACCATGTTTCTTTTCTTTCAGTTGCTTGAGCATGGGCAGGATGATGGGTGCCAAGGTCGAATCCATGCTCCAGGTATCATACCGGTCAATCTTAATGTAGTTGATGGCTGGATGCACACGATCCAGCACCCACATGATGCCCCGGCTAACGGGCTCAAGACGGTCCGCCCACTTTTCACACCAGTCTGGACGTTCCACATACAGAGATTTTTCTCGGCGATGATCTTCAAGTGATTGTTCCGTAGTCCAACGAGAACACTTGGACCAGTCAGTCCAGAAGAACATGTAGTCTAGCATGGTGTAAGGTGAGATCCAATGATCTCTATACCCGCTAATAAAAATTTTCATAATTCAACTCCACTTCATTAAAAACCAAGCAAACAATTTTTTATTTACAACTCGATAATGATATAACTCGCCGCCGCCGGGTGTGAGCCAAGCAGGTTCATTATCATCTTCTGGAAAATCGCCTTCGCCTAAATCTTTCAAACCGTAGTTTTTTTGTATAATTTTGGCAAAATCCTCTATGTCCAATTCACTGCCAGCATGTACACCTTTGCCATCGGGTGAGTGAAAAGTTGTTACCTTGTTCCATATATCGTACGGCATTTTGTAAATCATTGTTCAACTCCAAAATGTTTTAGTAAATCATTGCCCTTTAGGTATTGTTCTACTTGTTTTACTGACGTCAAGCACACATCATCAAATGCATTGTCGTTTTCAACGTCGGCAATCACACCCATCAGTTCATAGGATTGTTGTTTGTTGAGCCCAGCACATTCCCGCACAATCAACTCGCAGAGTTTCTGCATCCGGTCTGGTGTGGCCACATAGTACGACCCTGCATCAAAGTCAGCAGTCGCCATCTTGGCCTCGAGGGCCAACTGTTTAAATTTATCGTTCATATAATTTTTTTAGCATTTCAGTCATGAGTTTTTCGTAGTTTGCAATATGCTGTACCAGGCCCACAGGATCAATGAAGAAATGTTCACGCTTGCCTTCGTTGTAGCACAACACCAAGTTGTGATTTCTACGGTACCAGCCAGATTCAATATCGATGATGCGATCCCACTCATCTAGATAGTAGGATGTTCTGATGGGAAATGTGTTGTCATGGTACTTATTGGTAATCTTTACAGTGGAATCAGCAACCACAACCGTTGTGTTTTCACGGCCAATGCTGTCAATCAGTTTCCACAGTTCGGCTTTTGACAACTGATACACATCAGTCATTTTCCGCACCTGTGCTTTGAATACCATATTCCCAGTATTCGCATGCGAGAGAAGCGACCAAAACAGTTTGGGCAAGAGAGTCTTGCAGTGGGCCATTTCATCATTCAACTCCCTGTGGATTACTGGAATACATCATAATTGTGAATCCGTCAATGTGATATTCATCTACTGGTTTGAATCCCAGTTTTTCTACTAACCTTATGCTGGCAACATTGTTGACATCATGTTTGGTCAATATCTCAATACCGGGATTATTTTGTTTCATCCAATCAACCAATGTTGTCAATGACTCATACATTATGCCACAGCGTTGCTGTGATGTTCTTGTCCAAAAGCCCAGTTCCCACATGTTCAACTCTGAGTGTATGGTATGAAACTCCGCATTGCCTAACACCTGCCCAGAGACTCGATCATGCACAAACAAGTTCCATTTCTGTTGACACTCAAAACGTCCACGTGCTCGATCACAATGTGCGGTGGAAACCGCCACACTTTGCTCCTGGCCGGCCCAAGGCCATGAGCCAGGCCAAGCACGAAGTTGCGCAATCACATCCGTCACAGCGTCATGCACTGCGGCACCATCGGTAGATTGTGGCAATCTCAAAACAAATCGCTCAGTATCAATAGATTCCGTAAACATCACAGTTACCACGTTGATGTATCGGTTATGTCCATCTCACTCAACAGTATGTGTTCTTTGTGAAAGAACTTGGCAGTGTGATCAAGCCCAATACCCGTGGTCTTTGATTCCACAATTTCCACTTCGTTCACCTGTTGATTCAAGGCTACCCACACACTGACCTGTTCCCACTGGCGACGGGTCAGGCTCATTCTGCGCATCACAGTAAGGTGCGATCTTTGATCAGTTGTTCAAACGTTTCAAACAAGGTTTCAAAACGAATTTGATACAGTCGAGTCACTGCGTCCCAGTCTGCTTGGTCAGTACCTTCGCGGGCACTCAACAGCTTGATATCATCCAGCACTTGCCAGACCTGCATGATTTCTTGTTCCATGTCAAAACGAGTTTTTGTTTTACCAGCTTCCATCATCAATCCACATTCTCAAAGTTAAAAACATCCAACCCACGCTGTATGTGCGTTCGTTGGGACTGGGCCATCCGTCATTGGCTTCTCGTCGCCACCAAGGCAAGAGACTCCAATGAACGGGATTTCCTAGTATTATAACACTGAATCCTGAATAACGCAACCACTGCATCATACTTCTACTGTTTTCAGTTGCCATGTGTCTGCCCTTTCTTCATAGTTGATGTAACCTCTGGGATTACACAAGATTCGAGTGCTGCCAATGCAGTAGTCAAAATCCTCGTGTGTGTGACCATGTGTCCACAATTTGATCTGCGGATGGTCCAAAATAAAGTTGTCCAGTTCCGAACTGTAGCCACCATTCATTATGGCTTCATGGGCATAGCGTGGATGGGTGCTCAAACGACTGGGTGCATGATGCCCCACTACCACAAACTTCTGATCCCACTTACCTTCAATCATCAAGCGAATATATTCCAGCATGGTATCATGATCATCTGCGGCGTCAGTTGTGGTAAAACGATCGTTCCAGCCACGGCCATCAGTGAGTCTGGCACTGTTGTCTACACAACGGAAATCGTTCATCATGCGTGAAATTTCATGCAAGGTTCTGATATCTCTTTTGTTCATGTCAGTCCACAATGTGCCGCCAACAAATATGACATCATCCAGCACAAACGTTTCTTTTTCCAGAATGTGCAGATTTTTCAAATAACCCAGCACATCCTTAAAATGTGGTATGGTCTTTTGAAAGTCACCATTGTAGTGTTCGTGATTGCCCACAATAAAAATCACATGTGGGAAACGATCACAGCATCGCTGGAAGAACGCATGGAATCTATTGCTACGATAGTGTTCGCCCATGGTATTGTAAGGGTCACGTTGTGCCATGTCCGCACCCACACAGATGTCACCGCCCAGGATCAACACATCAGCGTTGTCTGTGTTGTCAAAGTCTAGGTCACCAAACTCCAGGTGCACGTCAGATGCTAATGCTATTTTCATTTTGTTTCTTTAGTTCTTGCAGTTGTGATTTCAATGCGGCCACCGCTGTTCGGTCGCCATCATAAATGGCTGCGGCTTTGTCAGGATATCTCTCACGGAATCGTTTGCGTATTTCAGTCAAGTCCGAGCCTTGGCAAACAAAATCTTTTGTGATTGAATTATAACAGAAATATTGATCGTGGTCAATTTCCACGGTGAGTGCAATCAGCCGTTCTTCGTCCAGGGCTTGCCCTACCCCAGCAAGTTCTTGTTCCATTGACCGTTCAATGTGCCTACGCAACAAGAATGCCGACAGCCCTAGCACCAGATTGCTGATTACCCAACCAATGCCAAAGTAAATTAAAAAGTCGCCAAATTCCATCAGTAGTTGTCCCAGTTCCATGCTATTTACTTTCAGGTTTAATCATAGTGTATTATACACTAAGTTGAATTTGCGGTCAAGAAAAACCCTGCAAGTTGCAGGGCTTTTGTCATGTGTGTTCTGTTTGATCAGAACAGCGAGTTGGTTTAGGCCAAACCAAGGGCCATTGCTTTGTAACCAGCGGCAACCAATTTGCGGCTTGGTGTACCAATGCGGTACTCGGTCACTTGCACGCCGTTGCCAGCCATGCGTGTGTTTGCGTACACAGCAAAACCACTGTGACGAATGCGGCTGACTTCAGCACTGACATTCTTGATGCCAAAACGCTTGGCGGCTTGGCTGGCGCTGATACGCTCACCGTTGCTGAGTGCGGAGAACAACTTGAAAGTTTTAGTTCCGGGATTGATTGTCATAAAAAGTTCCTTTTAAAAAATTAGCTGTGACATACAGCATTCCACAAGTATACACGGGTTTGTATTGTAATGCAACAAATTTTGGGTGTCAGTTTTGCCAAACTAAATATTTCTGTGATGAAAGTCACAGCTCGTGTTAAACACACATACACACAAGGAGAAAAATATGAGCAAAACACCTTACGAGATCCGTCTCGAACTTCTGAACCTGGCCAAAGAGATTCTTCAAGCGCCAGTCTACGAACAACGTAGTCGACTCAGCGATGAATATCATTCCAAACTGCATGATGCCAATCGTGGAACCCTTCCGTACCCAACCATGCCCGATTTTCCGTCCAGTACGGACATAGTCAGCAAGGCCGAAGAACTCAAAAAGTTTGTAGACGCCGCGTAAAAATGAAAGCCCCGAAAGGGGCTTTCTTGTTATACAGCACTCAACTTCCGCCACATGGCCGCTTGTTCTACAGTTCGTACATAATCGATTCTGCAACCACCAACGTCATCGCCCCACATTTCAATGGCTTCGTAACTGCCATGACTCAGTGGTGGTGCATAGTCTCTGAGCCAACGCCACAGCACCCAAATGGTTTGTCGGTTGGCAGTGTCAGCACAGGCAAACGCACGGTCGTAATCGTGTGCCAACATGCTTTCAACATAGCCGCCGGGCCGCCAACCACGGAGCAAATAGCTCTCAATGCTTTGTTGTGTTTCCAAAGACAGTTCCAAGCCCATGTTGCGCAGGTCGCTGGTTCGCCAATCAATCATTGCACACCTTTGATGTGTTTACAATCCCCGCGGAATTTGAATCCTGAGCAAGTGCATGAGTATTCACCACGGAGTTCGGTCACCCGGTACACATCTCCTTTGCTGCCTTGTACCTCGATCACACGACCTTCTGGCACTTCGGCCTCAACGTCAATTGGGTACTGTTCGAGGTTCAACTTGAATTTGCGTCCACGGATGTCAATGCGAATGGGTTTGCTGAATTTTTCAGGACGACCTGTGCCAAACTTTACATAGGCAAACATCTTGCTCTTGCTGTCATCCAGCAAGTACACATGGTTGGGTGCAGTGACGCCGGGCCATTCTGTAGTTTCAGCAAACCATTTCATAACGCCATGATCCTTGCTAGTACAGCACGAGCCTCAGTGAAGTCTCGGATTTCAAATTCCAAGGGTTCCCAACCTGTCAGGGGTTGAGTCCAACGAATGGTGTAGTTCATGACGGTTCCTTAGTCGGCACGTGAGCATGCATACGCATTGATGCCAAATTTACGCAGGACTTCAGCATAAGCCTCTGCACCTGCTTCTTTGATGTCCATGCTTTGAGTACCACTGCCACCAGGGTTCCACAAGTCCAGACCACCATTGTAAGATTTACGGAAGCCCACGGTCTTGAGCGCACGGCCCAGTTTGGTTGAGGCTTTTTCGCTTACCTTGACCCAGGCAAAACCACAATAGCCGGGCTCGCCGTGACGGGCACGGAAGTCAGCTTCTGCACGTTCTGCGGCAGAAGTGGCAGTATTGTGAATTGATTCAATGTTGTCAAGTGCAATCATCATCATCTCCTTTTGTTACAATATGTCCATATTATAGCGTTTGGGCAATATCTGGTCAACCGCGTTCAGTCATCTTTTTGATTGCTTCTTTGCTTTCCAAATTTGCTAGTATTAAAGTATACATTTGGTAAATCAAGAACACCAGAATACCGCCTACAAAAGTATTAACAATTGCTTGTGCTCCATATTTTTCTGCGGCCAGTACCAACACACCTTGCACCGCAATGGTGCCTGCAAAAATACCTGCCATAATTCCGGCTGCTTTGACTTTTAAATTCATACAATACTCCTTTTTTGTTTGTATGCCGTATTATAGCATTTGGCGAATTATTGGTCAACCACCCCAAAAGTAGTACCAAAGTAGTACTCAGTAGAAACCATGAGATAAATATCAGTGCAAACACAGAGGAAAAATTATGTTAGTAAATCTACTAGAACGCCTGGCAGACATGTTCCCCGGCAGCGACTATCAAAGCAGACTGGAACAGTACATTGCCAACCGCCACCCACAAAGTGCCGCTGATGTAGAACACTGGGAACGGCAGTATCACTATGAACAACAACGACAAGGTGTGATATGAAATATTTGAAACAGTTCGTCCAAGCACTTATTGCCAACCGTGAGCGTCAGGCTGATGCGTATCGTCGTGGCTATCGTTACTACTACTGATAGAGCCAACCTAGATCTTGTATTTGATGTATCCAAGAGAACACTGGCAATTGGAATTCTAAAACATAGGTGCCGTTCCAGCCCAGATATCCTTGTCCGGGTAGTTTAAATTTTTGATCTGGATAATGGTTAGGATATACAGGATAATATGTTCCAGCCCAGATAAATCGTGAATCAGAAATTCCGTAAAATTCAATGCGTTGCACTATCACAGCGGTGTCAACATCTGAGTCTGATTTGCCGTGATGTTCGACCGTCAATGCTGCTCGGGTCACAGCCACAAAATCAAAATCAAAACTGGTTGTTGTTAACAATTTTTGTGTGTGAGTAATTTTTCCTGCGGCCACTGTGACCGACGGTGATTGCACAGGTTGCAGAGTCACTGTCATTTTAACTGGGCATTCAGTAGTCATATTGATCCCATATAATTGACAGTTCGGGATACAGTTTTCTAGCATCATAACCATAAATTTGATCCCATTTTTGACAATGCTTTACCAGGTGCTGGTATTGTTGTTGCACATCATTGGGTGTTGCAGTGTTCAGAACATTCACACACATTTCAATATGTTGCTTGACAATCATTGCACAGTTTTTTGGGTCGCTGGCATTGTAATCGGTGACCACTTGCGTCATGAGCAATTGCTGAGACAAAGATTGATATTTTTTGAAATATTGATCTTTCACAGATTGTGGCAATATTTTTGGATCCAAAAACTCTGGATCTGTGACTATCAAACTTTTGATCAACAACTGTTTGTCCAAACAATATTGCAACAGATCTGGCAGGTACCCGATGGTCAACAAACTCACGGCCGGTCTAATTGTTACCGTAATTGATGTTCCGTTGCATGCTGATTGATAACGGTTGATATTTTCTAAAACTTGTGCTGTGTCAGTGCCTTGACGTTGATATGCATTGTGCTCATCCATGGCCTCAATGCTGACTTCGATGCCCACTCGACGAAACTTTGACAATTTTTCAATCAGATCTGGTTTGAAAATTGTACCATTGGTCACAAAACTAAAACACACATCAAATCTGTTGTGGGCAATCATGTGATCCACCAACTCTTCAAATCGGTTAGTCAGCAGTGTCTCGCCGCCCATGAGATGTATATTATTAAGGCCGGGGATATCCAACAGTTGTTGCAAAAAACTATTCCAGACTGTTTTGTTTTTGGTCCAATCAGTACCAACATATTGCTTGCTGGATTCCGTGCCCCACTGCACCTGTTGGCTGGCAATCACACTGGATGCTTGTGGGCCACACATTTTACAAGCAAGATTACAATAGTTGCCAAGATCGAGATGTATGTCCACAGGATGTGTGCTGGTAACACCTGATGCAACAAAATGTTTTCTTCCAGGACTTTGTTCAAAGCTGGGCAAAAAGGCCTGAGTAAAAATCGCACTTTTTTGATTGCTTCTCAGCCGACGACTGTTTGCACCCAGCTGCTCCTCATGATAGCATCTACGGCATGCACTGACTGGTGTATCGCCTAAAATTTGTTGTCTAAAATTGCGAACTGGTTCGCTGTTGAACCAGTCAGCAATAGACATACAAGCAATGTTATATTGCTCGCCAGAGCTGTAGAGTTTATGATCCTCTTGACAACAGATACCTAAACTGCCATCCCAATAGATGTGCAGTTCGTACCAAGGTGTGTTGCAAAATATTTTTTGGTCAGACACGGTTCTCCACAATCTTGTCGGCAAGACCATAGTCAACTGCTTGTTGTGCGCTCATGAAATTGTCACGTTCCATGTCTGCTGTGAGTTGATCAAATGTTTGGCCTGCTGAATTGTGTTTAACATATATACCTGT
>Ga0209550_10002600_pt1 | contig 17350 bp, 23 predicted proteins | sample LauGreSuBDMM15SN_2_FD_187567 | JGI IMG/M metagenome (GOLD analysis project Ga0209550, IMG submission 187567) | Freshwater lake microbial communities from Lake Michigan, USA - Su13.BD.MM15.SN (SPAdes) (version 5) | ecosystem: Environmental > Aquatic > Freshwater > Lake | place: Lake Michigan...
GGATGGAGGATTCTCGGATGAACGCAAAAAGTGCTGGCACTGATGCCAGCGAGAAAAATCCATGAACACACTACCAAATGACGTTGCCCGGTGCGAGGGCGTGGGATTCGACGAGGACGGAACATGGGACTGGCGCGAAGGATGCGAGAACTGCTTGCGCAGGACGGCACCGAGAAATGGCGTGCATTCCTACATCGAACCGCCGAAAATCATCGCTTTCTGGTGTGAATACCTTATTGAGCCAACCGACACAAAATGAACACCAACAATGAACACACAACTAAATGAGTTACACTTATTTGCAGGAGCAGGGGGAGGTATCCTCGGTGGGATGCTTTGCGGACATACCACAGTATGTGCTGTCGAGATTGAACCTTATTACCGAAAAGTCTTACTCCAAAGACAGCGAGACGGAATCTTACCAAAGTTCCCAATCTGGGATAATGTGCAAACATTCGACGGCAAGCCATGGCGAGGACTCGTTGACGTTGTCGCAGGAGGATTCCCCTGCCAGGACATCAGTTGCGCTGGAAAAGGAGCGGGAATTGAAGGAGCAAGAAGCAGTATGTGGAAACACATGGCGCGAATCATCGGTGAAGTTCGACCTAAATACGCTTTCGTGGAAAACTCACCTATGCTTGTGGGACGAGGACTTGCTATTGTCCTCGCTGACCTTGCCGAAATGGGGTATGATGCGAAGTGGGGTGTTGTGGGAGCGCATCACGTCTCCGCTCCTCACCGAAGAGACAGGATCTGGATTCTTGCTACCGACTCCAACCTGCGCGGATGCAACAATGGGTGCGATTCTGAACGACAACACGAAGCTAATCACGCTCAAGTCGGGGAAGTTACGAAAGATCAGCAATCAGGGAGTATCGGGCAGCATTGGACTAGCAAGAACAGTTGCGATGTATCCAACTCCAACTTGTCACAACGCAAAGGAATGCGATGCACCAGCAGAAGCAATCAGAAATACTCCGACATTGTGCCACGTTGCTCGTGGTGGGGACAAGACCCAGCCGAAGCACCTAAATCCAACGTGGGTCGAATGGCTCATGGGGTGGCCTCTAGGGTGGACAGACTTAAAGCCATTGGAAATGGGCAGGTTTCTTCTGTGGCTGCACTTGCATGGAGTATCTTAAAGCCTTAGCTCTCCACCTGCTTATAGACATTGACATGTCGCCCCTTAATTAACATCTTACGGCAAGTCAACTCCTTCTTTTCGTGCATCTTTTTTATCCTATTTCTGATGGGTTGATAAGGTTTTCCTGTCTTCTCAACAACCATCTCAACGGTAAACTCATCTGGATGCATTTCCACTTGCTGGAATTGCTCTATAATCCAATCCATTCCGCTTACTTTTGGTATGCTCTTTGCCATTATGGTATGTATTTGCGTTGGTGAAATAGTGGAAGGTCGCCTTTGTCGGTCGTTCTTGCGTCTAGGATGATGCAGGAAGGCTCCGAGATAGCATCGGGGACTACTTTGTAGCCGTGACGTGTAAGACCCTGCCACGCGCCTGTTATGAGCGATGCTTGGTTGCCGTCTGTCCAGATGCCGTGACGGTGGCGATGCGCTCGGCAGATGACCGCTGGCACACGTTTGCCGACTCTTGCACGGGAATGGGTGATATTTCCTAATGCGATGCTGTGCGCCCCTGCTTCCAGATACGATCGGGATGTCGCGGAGATGTGGTGCGCGAAGTTCACCAGCGTTTCGTTAATCTCCATGTCGAGATTGTCCCATGCGTTCTGCCCATTCTCAGGATTCTTGGATGCGCCTAGTGCTTTGCCTAGTCGGATCTCATCATTACGAGTATGGCACTCAGTTCCTTTGATAATGTGGACACCAGCAGCTTTGCTTGTCACTGGCTCAAGAATCTGAATAACGGCAGCGGATTGATCCCCGATGTCTGCACTCATGACTTGGGTAGTGCGGTGGTGGATACCTTCAACCAAGTCGCCATTGACAACTAGCTCGTAAGGTTCATCCCCTACTGTCTTGGCGATCCACTCATGGCAATCTTGCCAGCAATTCCACAACCATTTCTGGAATGCGTTTTGCCCGATGGGGATTCCTTCATTAGAGATAAAATCAGATGGCCATAGTCCGACAACGGAGCCGATGTGAAGGTCTGATAATAAAACTATGATTTTAGACTTACTTTTTATTGGCTTCATTTGCGTATAATGTTTCTCAAACTGGACATTATTGCCCCTTTTTGCGTAGAGTATTGCTCAAATTGTAAAGCGGATGCGTGAGCGAATCTTGGAAATGTGCCGAGATTTAAGATAAACCCCGCCTCCTTCTCTAGATCCTGCTGTGTCAGTATTGCCTTCAACAGTTGTGACGTTGCCATCATCATCGGGAGCTGACACAGCAATGCCGATGTGGGAAAATGTAAACATTACGATGTCACCAGGCAGAATGTCGCCATCTTGCGGTTTTTTCGTATTAGTTGTTTTATCTTGTTCAAGTGACCAGTTCTCAAAATCCCATGCACCTGCGGTTCGTGGACGCTTGAATGTCTTGGTCTGCTTCACTCCAGCAGATGTCATAGCTTCGCGCACTACCCAGCACACGAAGGCAGCGCACCACGCCCATCCCTTCTTAGGATTAAGCCATGTTGCTGCCTTGTATTGGTCAACTCGCTCGCCGCAGTTCGTATTGGCAATCTCCCGCACGCCGACTTCCGCCTTAGCAATACGAATGATTTCCTTTACGAATGTAGTCATAGCTTTTTGATGATTTGCCATAGGCTTAGTAAGCCGACAACTAAGCCGACAACTAAGCCGCTGATACGTAGTCCGTATTCGACTTGCTCTTGCAGAGATGTGACAACACCTAAGATTGGAGCAAGAGTGCCGACTACGCTATGGTAAATGCTCTTAATCATTTTGCGTCAGCAGCTTTGATTAGTCCTACGCCAGCAACTACAGCAGCAAACGCTGCGGCGAAGTCTGGAGCTTCACCAGAGATGAACTGGATAGCTACGTTGGAGATAGTTGCTACGATTGTCAGGATGCCTAATACGGTAGTTTTCATAGTTGTTATTTTAATTTTGTTTTTTTAAGGAGTTACTGATGCAATAAATTGTGCAGCCCATAAAGCATTTCCTGCGGCGTTTGGATGAACGGTATCATACCACTTAGTCGGGTCTGTGTCATAAGCTGGAACTGCGGAATTTGCATCACAAAGAAAATCAAAATCACCTGCAACATGACCATTTCTAATCAGGGTGTTAAGTGCTGCAAGTCGCGTTCCATTAGTGCCGCTATTCAAAACCGTCCAAGTAGTTGAAGGTGTTGGAATTGTAGATATTACAGTTCTATAACCGTTAGCCTTTGCGTCATCTACTAGAATGAGTAGATTGGCATAAACTGATGCAGCAGTAGGAACTCCGGATGATCCGAAATCATTGATACCACCTGCAACAGCGTAAATTCCACTGGTAATAAAATCACGAGGACGGAACGGTTGAGATTGTGTCACGTAGTTGCCACTTAATACCATCCCCTCAACTGAATGACCTGATGCGGCAGCATTGACAATGAAGTGATTTTGCCAAGAAGCATTTTGCAATACTTGGTAAGTCCAGTTATCACGACTACGGAATGGTGCCGCGCCAAAAATAGCTTGCGTAAGTGAGTCGCCTTCAACAGATAAGATGTAAGTATTTCCGCGAAGGATAGTCATCGCACGAGTAACTACACTAGCTTCCGCATCAGAAAGCTCTCTAGCAAAAAGCATCCAGCTTGTAATTGTGCCAACATATTCAACTTTTGGCGATGCTGGATTAGAAAAGGTATTGCTGGTTTCTGGGCGACGAAAAAGTGACACTCTTGTCTTGTTAGCAGCAGTAGCAGCAGCAAAAGCAGATCCTTGAAGAGTGCTACGAACTCCATTAACCCATGAACGGAAAGAAGAATATCCATAGGTAACGCCTTGAATAGTTGGAGTCCATGACTGAGGGTCAACAGATCGACTTCCTGCTGTAGCATCATCAATCGCGTAGGCTGAGTCGTTTACATAGCTGCCTGAGTCGTTGAATGATTGAATGCGCGGAACAGATGTTGACGCATAGCCGTATTGATGGCTAGATGTTGTCGGGGCGGTAGTGCCGATGCAAACGATTGGGCTAAACCCTGCGGGAGAAACATTAGGAACAAGCGGAGTATCATCTACAAAGATAGTTCCAGAATTGGTAGCTGTAATTGTGTGTCCGATTCCTTGAACGTCTGTTTGATTTGCTGTCAAGCCATATCGACCTCGTGTAAATGTGCCTGTCATAGCAGCAGCCGAAACACTACGGATAGAAATAGGATTTCCTGTGCTTAGATTTCCGTCTGTGCCATAGTATGCACCATCCACCAACACACCTAATAAACCACCAGCATCAAGAACATTCATTGCTGAGTCAATGCGCCGTCGAAATGTATTGCTAGGAGAAAAACCAGCAGCTACTAAAGCATTTACGTTAGCTTTTGCCACCGTATTTGATGGAGTGTAAAGTAAAATGCCACCATTGCCAAGCATGTTTGAAAGTGAATAGTTCATTAGTATCGAATCTGCATGTTCGCGTTGGTAAATATCCTATTTGCCACCATCTGTAAAGTATGTTGTTCGTCAATGCGAATCATTTCCTCTTGGAGTAGCATGTCTGCTTCCTGATCTGCCAATGCCGCCTTCTCTTGCTGTCCTTCTGCGCGAAGATAATCAGCGTAAGTGCCATGCGCCATGTATTGAAACCACTCAGCAGGAATCGCTGTGGATTCATCTTGTGCGTCTCCATACGTGTCTGTGAACTGCCGCTTGTATGTCACATAGGCTTCCGTAGGATTCAAGTCCCCAGCGACCAACGTGGCACCTTCAGCGGTAACCATGATGTCGTATTCCTGCACTGACCGATTAAGCCATGGAGCTTGCTTGTGAATACGAAGGTATGTGTCAATAGAGTCTTTATCAGTCTCAGTATATGGGACAACACTACCCACCACTGCTCTCTCTTCCCCGATTTTAAGGAAGCGAGGCCAGTAGTTTGTTGAGCGGAATGCTCTTAATGCTCGGCGGTTAATCAATGCTTTGATCCGCCCAAGCTCGAGAGTGGCAAATACAACCCCGCTTAACGCTTGGATTAAAGAAAGTAGTTCAGCGTAGGTTCTAGTTTGCATTAAATATTACCTGCTTTCAGGTGTGATTGTGATTTGAAAAAGTCACGAACGAACTCGCGGTTATCCCAACATTCGTTCCCGTATTTGTTTGCAAGTAGTAAATACTCGCGTTGCGGAATAGATCCAACAGGCTTACCTGCTACGGATTTTACTTCACGCATTTGTCTCGCTTCAGCAGCGGCTTCAATCTCCCTTCGTTTTTCTAAGCTCTCAATGAACTTGCGTCCAGAGCATAACTCACGGATAAGGGCAGCATTGATCTCTTCGTCAACCAGCATAAAGAAAGAAAGGGGAGGGAGATTTTAACCTCCCTCCCTGATTTGGGTTTAGTCACGATATTGGGTCAGATCAAGGATCTGAAGACCAATAATAACTTCACCAGCCGTGATGCTTGTCACAGCAGCGTCGGTGACCTTGATGTAAACTGGCGTGGATGCAGAAGCCGCAACTTTAGGCAGGATGCCACCAGCAAAGGTGGTAGTCCCAGCAACTTGCACAAACACATCACCAGTATTGAAAGTTGGCAAGCCAGTGGTCATTGCATCAACGTCAAGAGCGTCGATGAATTCGTCTGGATCTGCCAATGTAGTTCCGATGTTTACAACAAGGCTTGTGGAGCCTACGACAGCAACGGATTCAATTACTGCGCACAGCGACACAGCACCGCCAGCAGGAATTGTTGCAATTTGACGAGTCCCACCGTTGCCAATGGCAATAAGGTCGGTAGCTGTCAGGCGAATAACGTCAGTGTAAGGTGAACGCTCGTTGTTAGTTAATTTAGCCATAGTATATTATTTCTAGTTAGTTAGGATTATTAGTAAGCGATTTTGCCGTGAGCTTGTGGATGCTTAACGCACAGAGTTCCTGCAACGTCGATGAAACCACGCTCGCCACCACCTTGGTTCTCCAGGCGAGTAGCACCCATTGGGATCAGGGTGTTGAAGCCAAGATACTTAGGATTGAGGACGTAGCCCACGTTGGTCGAACCAGTTGGCATACAGCTTGGGTTGCCGTTCACGATCTTTACAAGACCGAAGTCGGAGTCATATAGATTCACCGAAAGGGTGATTTGCTTGCTCGTAGCATCTTGGTTGACGTGGTAGGTCTGGCTGCTAGCTGCGGTCGTCGAACGGGTGAAGTTGCTGATAAGTTGGCGAAGTGCCACGTTAGCAACAAGTGTCAGGCTGTTCATCTCACCGTTCTTAGCAAAGATCGAACCGATCATTGTGTTAAACGAAGACTCACTAAGAGCCGATGTGATGATCGAACCAGATGGAGTAAGATACGCAGCAGGAACTGGATTAGTTGCTTGGGCGGTGGATTGAATCCATTTGCCAAGACCACGCATACCGTAAGGAGTGCCAGCACCGTTTTCAACCGTCATCTCGTTGTTGGAAGCGATGGTTGCTTCGATGTCGCGTTTGATCTCACGCATGGACTTAGCTTCTGCTTGAGCTACGTTAGCAGGGCCAACACTGGTGACGGCTTGCTGAAGGTTGGACACGATGTAGTCACGGCGCATTAGTTGGATGTAGTTTCCAAGGCGAGCGCGGTCGGCAAACTTGTCGCTGAACGAAGTCACATCGGAACCTTCACTGATACCAGTCGTTGCTGGAGCAGCCAAGGAGTCAACAGTCCACTCGGAGAAGGTGGCGGATGCTTTACCTTTGCCGCAAAGCGACAGGATAGGGGTTTCTTCTGGAGCGAGGATGGAAAGCTCGTTGCTAAGATCCTCGCGGTTGGAGACGGCGGAACCCGTGCCAGTTTTAGCGGCTGGGGCGGATGGTTGATAAGTATTTGAGATAGGCATAATATTAGTAAGTTAAAATTATTTGTATTTAGCGATTCGTGCAGCAACCCATTCTTCTGGACTTCCGCTCTTTTCAAAGCGTGTATATGCATCTGCAACTTTGCTCTTCGGGGATGTTGAGGATTTCGCAGCTCCCGCTCCAAATGGAGAAGATGATGGACTGACTTTCAGTCTATTCCCCACCGCAGGTTGCTTCTTAATCCTTGTTCCTCCGTTGATTGAGTTGGCAGCATGTGCCAGAATGTATTCGATTTGATAGCCAATTTCAGGAACTTGTTTGCGTAGCTTTTCGATAAGCGGGTCAGACATTAAATCCTTGAATTGTTTCCCTACAGCAGTGGTTTCATCATTGATGTCTGGAACTTCTTCTTGTGCAGCAGCAACATATTGCCCCTTCAGTTGTTCAAGCTGGGCGATCTGCTGGAGATGCGCTTGTTGAGCAGGAAGGTATTTTGTTAATGCGTCACGGGAGTTGCGGTTAGCTTTGCGGATCTGCTGCTTGGTAAACTCTCGGTCTCCTACTAAGATAATATCATCGGGACGATAATCTTCATATTCCTCCAATAGCTCATCTGTTGTTTCAAGGGTTTTCTCAAGTTCTTGATACTTCGCTTTCAAGTCATCGAATGATGAAATTTCACGAAATGGATTCTCGTCTTGAGGGACTTCCTTGACTGCTGGTTGAGATTGAATCTTCTCCTCCAAGGCTTTCTTCTGAGCGGTTAGCTCGCCAATGCGTTGCAGCAATCGGCTCTTACCTTTTTTGGCTAAGGATTGAATCTGTTCCGTGGTCAACGACAGTAGATCAATTTCACTTTCCTGCTCCTCCTCTTCCTCATCGGCTTCTTCCTCAGTTTCAGTTTCCTCTGCATCGGCGGGAATTTCTTCCTCTTCTACTTCGGTTACTTCTTCTTCGGGTTGCTCCTCAGATTCAGGTTCGGGGTTATGTCTTGCCGTTCTCTGAGCTACAAGCTCTTCAAATGACATGTTTGACACTGATTCAATAGCTTCAGCGGTAGCTTCTGGATTACTCATATTAGGAACGCCATTTACGCTCGGCGGTGCGATTCGCGAGGACATTAACGCAAAAATAGTGCATTTGTCAATAGTAAACATTTGCAATCAGATTTGTCATGCAAAATAATTCTTGCTTAAACTCATAAAAAAAGCAAAATAACCCCGCAACACAAAATCATAACGCCGGGGGTATGGCGCGGGAACTAGCCGCGCAGGACTCCGAATCACCAACCCGCGACAACGGCTAGTTCCCGTTGCCATCACTCTTTTGTTAGCCTTCTTCCGAATTATGAAAACCGCAATATACATCGAAAATGGAATCACTCAGCTAGTGCTGACTCCCGAGAATGACTGGGAAAAGCAAGTCATCCGCTGCATCGAGGACGGATCGCAGAACGTGGCAATCCACCGCGCCAGCTTCTACGAATGTCGTGGAGGATGGACGCGCCAAGGAACGGGCGACGACAGCCTGATCCTGCGAACTTCGATCAAATCCAAGGACGATCATGGATGCGAAATTTCATTGGGCTAACGCTGAGGTAGATCACGGCGATAGCCGTTGATCTCACCGTCTTGTTCGATTCTCTTTTATTTATTTGATAGTGCAACAATTGAAACAACTAACGCTGAAACCGATAAACCAATCGTAATCCATGAACGTATCTCCTGCCATTTATTCTTTCTTCTCTCTATTTCGTATTTACCGACGAAAACGTCTAAACACTCCGACCGCTTACCTGCAATCCACTCAAGGAGGAAACCGTCGCTCATGCTTTGAACTTCACGAAGCAACTTCTCTCCCGCTGACTCTTGATGATTTGGATTCATTGCTATCTCGTGTTCGTAGGTTACAAGGGGTATGGGGAGGGCCAATTGATGACCTTTCGGAAATCGGCTTATTGATTGCGGTTGAAATGCCTAGATTGATTCACGCTGCGAAAGATTCTTTATCGAACGTCAAAGTGAGCGCACCGGCGCGAAAGGAGGGCGAATGAAAAAGCAACTGGAAAGCTTATTGCCGGTTGCCGCTCCACGCCTTGTTCGGCCATCTTCATCCTTGGCCAGGATTGTTGTAAACGATTGGAACGGTAAACTTCAGTCGGCTGATGCTCTCCTTACTTGTGGACAGCTTGGAATCCAAGGAGCCGGAAACCACGGAGATAATACCACCCTTAGCGCCGCCCGCTACTTCCGCGTCTCTCGACGCGGTCACGGCCACATCAAACTCTACAATGTGGATCGGCGTCGTCCCCGGTCCCTTGAGGCCAGTCTTATCCTCTGGCACACGACGGACGTAATCCGGTGCGACTCCAGGGCAAGATGCTCTGGCGCTCTCAACCGCCCTTGTAATCTGAACTAAACTATCACGTATGAAATCTTCTAAATTCATGTCAGTAGGCGAATATGTTGCTGCAATAATAGAGTCTGTGAAAAAGGGATGCGCCGTCGCTGGCGTAAATCCGCCCGAGTCGGTGGAGTTCAAGGTCGGCGTCTATGATGACGGTCTTGTGGGAGGGTCGCATCCGGTGTCCTTCTTAGTTTTTCTGCCGAACATTCAAGATCACTCATCGCATAGCGGTTGAGTGTATCGACCTGTTCTAAAATAAAACCCGTAGAGGGTTTAATCTCTACGGGTCTATGAACACAAGAGCTGAAAACAAAACAGCAAAGCAATAAAAGCAGAATGTGGACGGATGTCAACCTTCTTTTTTCAAGAGAATCAAAAGTTCGTCCAGAATAGAAACACTGCCGACGATTTTCATGACCTCGTTTGGCTCTACGCATTGGCGCAAGTCACCAAAGAAACGCTCGCGCTCATCTCGGATGAATTGGATAATTGCTTTGAACTCATCACGGTCAGATAGAGCTTCAACAGCTTGGACAATAGTTGGTTTAGGTAGTTGTGTCATTTGCGCTTAGGTGATTTCTTAGGCATCTTGCCCATCTTGATTTCAATTTCAACGTAACCTTTGCCTTTACGTTCCATCTTTTCGCGATTATTGCCGCATGATTTAGTTTTTTTCATAGAGTTATTTCATTGATTTTTGTTTGTTTTTGTAATAAGAACTTTTGCTTATTGCCCCAGCCAGAACCCATGGTTCTTGTTTGTATGGATAAGGAAGAAGTGTAATATTTTCATCTCCAGATTTTTCTGCCTTGATGATTTTTGATTTTTTCAAAATCCCATGGTTTCTTCCCAGATTTTTTCTCTTAAACCACTTGGAAATAATTGCTGGTCTAACTCCAAACCTGTCACCAGCAAGTTTCAAGCTATCAAAAGACTCAAGGTTCCCACACTCGTAATAAAAAGTGTATTTATTCCTAACTTGAGATTGCGATATTTTTCTTCTGTGTTCGTCAGAAAATTTCATCCCAGCCATTGGGGATTTTGCACTTTTGCAGAAATTTACACAGTTTTCATTTGAAATGTTTTCATCTAAATATCCTTGCTCTTCATCAAGGATAAAACTTGGATCGCAGTATTTGACTACCTCAAATGTCAGCGAGGATTCGCCATACTTATCAAATATGCGCTGAAGCCTTTTGTTTCTATGACATCCAGACCTAAGTTTCCCAAGATGATTTTTAATTCGAGACTTTAAGTTAATGCTACTACCATAATAGAAATGGTTATTAGCAACGCAGGTGATTCTGTAAATTCCAGAATTTTTTACTTCCTGCTGACTTTTCCCGAACATTTCCATTTTTTCCGACTTAAGTTGTTGGGTGTATTAGGATCATTTTGCTGGGCTTCTGGCAAGCGTTTTTTGATGCCGTAGCTTCTAGCGCAATAACTTGACCCTTTGGCAGTTCCAGGACGAATACGATCCCCACCGTCTGCGGCCTTACCTGCTTGCCCATACTTGACGGTTTTCTTACGACCAGTAGCAGGGTTTGTGATTACTTTTTTGAATCGTTTTTCCATTACTTTTTCTTGGCGGTTTTAGCTGATTCGCGGAAGTCTTTTGCAGTTGGTGCTTTCTTGCTGCCAACTTTATTCATTTTTTCTCCGCTACCTGCTGCGATACGTTTGCGTTTCGCGTTGATATTGCTATATAATCCTTGTTTCATAATATTATTGTTCCATTCCTTGAGTTGTCATTCCACCCATTTCAGCAGGTGCTGTTCCAATCCGTCCAATCTCGGCGTTCTGCGCCTGTTGTAGCTGGAATTGATACTGGCTGGCATACTTCTGCAAGCGAGCAGCGAAAGCCTCGTCAGACTGCGCTCTAGCTGCAACATCGGGCTGCTGGACGTAAGCCTGTACCATCTGCATTGCAATCTGCGCGCCATTAGGTTGAGCGGGAACTTCAATGCCAGCAAAAATCTTAGCAAGGTCATCGGTTACGTTCTTCTGAACCTTCTGCTGTGCCTCTTCCGCTGGTTGCAGAACGTAATCCGCAAAGATTGGATTGATCGAGGAGGCAGCAAACTCAAGGAGCTTATTCACATCCATGATTCCATTGCGATCCAACTGAACCAACTGAACCATGTTCTTCAACTGAGTTTCCGCTGTTTCTGGATCACTCGACAAGGAGTCAAACGATACCATAATCGAAAAGTTCTCATCAGGGCTGCCCTTAGTCATAACCTGCGGATTTGGATTACCGGTTACTTGGAAAAAGATTTCATCTGGACCCATGCGTTGATACAGCTTCCATGCCATTGTAAGCACATCTTTAACGTGGTCTAGGAACTTGCCAATGTAATACTGTTGGCGTGCCGATGATAGAGGATTTGTAAGATCAAGTCCAATAGCACGGTCTGCTTGTCCACGCATGGAAAGCTCGCTTTCTACTGAGCCGTCATCGCGAGGTGGAATAGGGCCAAATGCGATTTCACCTAGTCGGCGATATGGCACTCTGCGTCCAGGCCCCCAATCAGATGGTGGGCGACCAGCAGGGTGCATAATCGGAGGCAATGTTGCCAAAGACGCACGGTCGATACGACTGTCGCGCTCTGTCTTGATTTGCATCTGAGGGCCACGGAGAATGTCAGAAAAGGTCTGCACTTCATACATCCGCTTCTGATCGTTAGCTAACCGAGTTACCACAAATGGATAATCATCGTAACCGTTCAGAAGCTCATGCTTGGCAAACCCATCAGTTTGTGGATGGAACACGGTGCAATAGATGCCTTCTGAACCATCTTCTTCGTCAATCAAACGCTGATACGCATAGACTACCATGACAAGATCGTTGTCGTCGGTGATTGGCAAGCGAGTTTGAGTCTTTACTTTCTCGCCATCGAGATACATGGAATCTTTTCCACGGAGAGTTTCAATAGCGTTATCCACCCAATCCCTATCCCATCCTTCATTTGTCACCTTTTTCTCAAGCTCTTGAGCTGTGAGGAATGTTCGCCAGAACATGTATGGTGCGCGTTGTGGATCTGAGATGTAAGATGGAAACATTACCTCGCCATCGGGAGCGCAAGCATAAACTACAGGGCAGTCAACAGTTTGGCGGGAGAGCGGAATTTCAGCAACACCCATCTTGCGTAGGTCTTTGATTGCCTTCTTCGCTCGCTTAGTAGAAAGATCAGGGAATGATTCTTGAAGCAACTCAATCAACATTAAATCGTCTTGCTCGCTTAGAATCAACTCGACAAGATCAGGCGATGCTTGTTGAATTTGCTCAAGACTAACGCTTTGTAAGTAAGTGCGCTTCTCACGATTCCAGCCAACGTAAGTAACCATGATGCCTTTCTCCATGAGGTAGTTTCCACCAAGCTCCATCTGACGCTTAAAGTCAGGAATATACGATGCTCGCATCCATTTTAAGAAGCCAGAAACTACTGCTGCTTTTGGCATTGCTGCCATCGAAGTTGGAAATGCTTTGATATGTGATCGAGCTAACGCTTGGTCAAATAACGCCACATACATGTCGATACGCTCGCCAACTACGTTTACTTCTTGGTCGGATGCACCTTGCCATGGGAAAGCGTTTGCTCCATTCTTGCGCAGGTCATTAGATTTACCATCCCAAATGTTTCTGCGGTCGTTGTAAGAACGTAGGCAGGATTCAAAATAGTAATCCAAGTCAACTAGGCATGTATCGTAAGCATTGGATAATGCGCCAATATCAGGCTTCTTGTCCACGTAGACAAGGGATTCATCTTCGATTTGTTGAATGTCATTCATGCTGTATATTGGTAGTAATCCTCGGGATCGGAATTGACGAGAATAACATCAACTTGCTTTCCTAGCAAGCCTTTTGATATTTGCGCAGGACATTTCACGTTGACGCTGAATCCGTCAATCCGTGCTTTCAGCCATGTCGGGTTATTGCAAACTCCTACAATTAACGCTTTCAATGGCGATTCTGGCACGTCTTGCACTATTTCTTCAACAACCTTAGCTGGTCGTCCTCGTTTCTTTGCTTCTTTTTTAGTATTCATATTAGTAACCTCCACCTCCTTGGATTGTGGCTAAACTTACGGAATTGTCAACATGATCTATTCCTGAGATTGCAGCATAGCGTAAAACGTCAATAACATCCTTCCAAGCTTCCTTTAATCCACCTTCTCCAGTGTATTCCGATAAGCCTTGGATAATGTTCTCGCAGTCGGAACTGATGTAAAAATGCGGTCGGTTGATAGAATCCAACGGCTTAGTTGTATCCCATGCCATTTTCCCGATCAAAGCTTGCAATCCATCGTCGATATCAAGCCCAGGCGCAGGGATGCAAACCATACCAGCATCGTTCAAATCTTCGATAATCGAGGATGATCCATCTTGCACTTGATACTTTGCAGCCCCAAGACGGGGGTCAATTAACCGCTCAAAGATTTCGTCTTCACCTTCTAGTTCTTCGATAAGATCAACGTAGTCGCGAATACCAAATCCTTGCCCCTTGGCTCCCTCTCCAGGCATCCATTTTCCTCCGCGCCACTCAGCCCAGTCACCAACGTCCACTCCAGGCCATTCACGATACACCCACATTGTTCCAGTCTCATCCACTGCAATCCAACACATGAACCAGTTCTTAGATCCTGCTGGGTCGATAATGTGATACCTTGTGATGTTGCGAGTCGGAATCTTCTCTGGATCGACTACGTTTATAATTTTGTTGAATTTAGGGAACTTTGTAGCATGTGACTTCATCGGCACACCGTAAGCACGAATAAGGATTTCCTCCCGTGTTCTACCTTTTAGCGTGTCTTTAATCCGCTCGTATCCACCGAAAGCATTGTCCTGCGAATGGAAGTAATGCACGGACGCATTTAACTTCTTCGACTTCTGAACATACGGAACAAGCTCGTTATTCAGCAGCTCCGCCTCACGACTTTCAATCGTTGTGGCACCGTCTAGATACTCCTTGATAACCTCAGTCCACCCATCAATCGGCGTGAACGTGACAAGCATCTTGGAATTGCGGGTAGCTAGACGAAATCGGAGAGTGTTTATCAGTTCGGGGCCAAGAAGGTATTCATCCAGCCATACGCCGATATTGTGCCACACGGGATTCCTAGATCCAAGCTCTGCACCCTCTAGGATTGTTGGATTGTTCTGATACTGTGAATACGTCTTGAAGATAATCTGTGAGCCGTTTGGTAAGATTAGCGAGGAATCAGTGAATCCTGTTTTCTTCTTGTAGGAGATGTAGGCGTTTGCGCTAGTATACTTTGTTTTTAGATACTCAGGAAGCCAAGCCCACACCGCGCTTTGTTGCTGGCGGATGGATACCTCGGATGTTTGAGCAAAGCAGAATATCTCGGAGTTGGGATTCTCTACGGCTGCACGGACAACAGAGAATGCACCCCATTGAGTTTTCCCGCTCCTGTTCCCGCCTAGTGCAAGGATTTCGTTTACTTCGTGAAGCTGCTCCTCTGCTTTTGTCCAGTGAGGCAAGCGAAACCCATACTGATATGGGTCTTTCTCCGCGTTTTCAATTGCCTCGTGGTATATGCGATGTATTGACAACACCTCTTCTGGTGTCATCTGAATCAACTCCTCATCCGTGGGAGGCTTTAGAATCTGATGTTGTCTCCAAATCATACTGTTTCCGCTTCAACTACTTTACCTTTGGCAATACGGCTTCTTGCTTCGTTGATAAGGTTAGCAGCATCATCAAGACTTGCGCCTTTGCGATGCTCAACAACGGTCGTTGCCATGCCAGTAAGCTGTGCAGCTTTATCTGTGAGAATGCCAACTGTAATCGCCAGCTTCTCAGGGGAGATTTTAGCAAGGCTGTCAGGATCGTCAAAGAGTTGCGTAGCACGTTCAAACAACAAGTCGGTATATTCCTGCGCTGCAATAGCGTAACGCATCGAGAACTCTTTGCGCTTTGTTTCTAGGGTGTCGTTATGTCGCCATTCTAGCTGGCGAATAGTCTCCCTGCCAACTCCAGTTTTCTTAGAGATTTCAGTAATTCTGGCTCCTTGAGATAAGAGAAACAATGCTAATGCAGCCTTGTGCGGCGCGTAATGTTCTATGTTGTTCCGTGGCAGCAACTTAGCACGTTCTCTTACCTCAAGAAACCACTCGCTCTTGTCAGGACGATCATCGTAGTAATTGTCTTTCAGTTTCTGGAGTTGTTCTTCGCTCATAAGTTTGTGTCTTGCTGAAAGAAGTAAACTTTAGTTTTATTCTGAATACAAGTTTTGTTTTTCGTCAAATTGTTTCGCCATGTTAATCAATTCAGCAGAGAACTCTGGATCACTAGATGCTTGGTGTGCTAGTGCTGTTGCTCCAGTTCTAGTCAAGAACATCTGCTTTGCCATTTGGTTGTATGCGTCATTAGCCTTGCCAGGAATAGCGTTTCGTGCAAGCGCAGTTTTAAGGCTGTTACTATTGATTCCAGAAGAAAGCATCGCGGTTATGAATCTATTTCTAGTAGATTCAACCATCTTTTGAATTGGCAGGATTACAGTTGCTCCTTGTGGACTTCCAATCATCCTGAATGTAGATCCTGTTTTTGCAATATCAGCAATAGCATTTGCTTCAGCTGTAGCAGCCAAATCATAAAGGAAATCAGCTTCTTTCTTACCAAGCACGGTTTGTAGCTTTTTAGCAAATGTAGTTACATTACCACTTGATGGTCGGTAATCGTTCATGAATCTCTTTGTGTCAAAAATTGCCCTAAAAGGAACATTTGCATTTGGATCTCCACCTGAATAAGCATCAAGAAGCTCTCGCCTAAAATCACCTTTGTAAAGATTTCTTGACTCTAGCGATGACTTGCTTAGTTGAGACATCGCATATTGAGTATCTTTGATAGTGCTTGAAGGAGACAGTATGGATTTTGAAAGAGCATCTGCGTCAATGTTTTTGAAGTCTCCTTTTTGCGCAAGACTGAATATGGTTGACCGTGTTAGTGCGTCTTCTTCTTTTTCTGCCTGAATCCTCTTCGCGATTGTTTTTGCTAGAGCTTTTCTCTCAACTTCAGAAAGAGGTTGCCCCATTTTTTGCAAATCATCCATTGTAAGCTTGCTTGAACCAAGATCACCAATGTTTTTAAGGTTGTTATTCAAGTCAGAGATTGCTCTTAATTGTGCATCTGCTTGTCCTCCAAAAAGAGACTTTACCATGTTTGGGTCTGCATCGATAGTCCTCGCCCCTTTGCCACGTAAGCTTGGCTTAATGCCAATTTTATTCATGTATTCTAATTGGAGCAATCCAAGCACTCTGTCAGTTTCTCCTGCTTTGCTTTGGTCGCGCTGTCCAAGCTCACGAAGCGATTTGACAACTCTTTCAATTGTAGCTGGTTCTTTTATTACTGCGCTTACAATATCTCTTGGTGATTTTGATTGCTCGCCAGCAGCTTCTTTAAGAACATTGCCAAGAAGATTTTTTTCATATGCACCTCTCTCACGAACTAGTTCAGTAGCTTGTTGAAATTCGTTGCCAAGATTTTTTACTGTCCCATCTGGCATTGTTGCATTGAATTGATCGTAAGTGCTTCTCCTGAGCTTTGATAGTTCTTCAGAAAAACGCATACCAAAAACATCTTTTGTAGTTCCTCCAACAGCATTTTCAGGTCTTGCATCGGTAAATGCTTTAATGTAATCGTCAAAATCTCTAAAATTAAGCGGTCTATTTAATTGTTTGAGTCTGTTCTCAACTCCTCTTACTGCACTTTCATCAAATGCTCCAGATGGATTGATTTTTTGTCTAATTGCAGATACGGCATCAAGAAATTTAGTTGGACTTATTTGAAATCCAGCATTGTCTGCAACTTCGGACAATAAAGTATATTGATCATTTGTTGATTTTATAGCTTGATCTTCTGCGCTCTTGATTGAAGAAAGCAAAATATTACCGAGTTCATCCGTATTGCTTAAAGCCCCTCTTGTCTGGCGATCTAGCGATCCCTCAATAAGTCTGGCGTTTCGTCCAGTTGCTGATGAA
>Ga0209550_10002601_pt1 | contig 17349 bp, 13 predicted proteins | sample LauGreSuBDMM15SN_2_FD_187567 | JGI IMG/M metagenome (GOLD analysis project Ga0209550, IMG submission 187567) | Freshwater lake microbial communities from Lake Michigan, USA - Su13.BD.MM15.SN (SPAdes) (version 5) | ecosystem: Environmental > Aquatic > Freshwater > Lake | place: Lake Michigan...
ACACCTTGCTTGGAATGGCTTACCCAACTACAAGTCCTCTTTTCATTTAGAAGAGAATTTGCCATTTAGTTATCAATTCATAAGATCTCTGATTTTGAGTGGTGTTCGGCAAGTTTTAGTAACGGGCAGCTGCCTTGAGTACGGCTTTCAAAGCGGACCAATTGCCTCAAACACAAAACCACACCCAAATAACCCATATGCATTAGCAAAAGACGTGCTGCGCCAACAGCTCGAGTTTTTGACCAAAGAACATCACTTTTGCTTGCAATGGGCAAGACTGTTCTACACATATGGAAAAGGACAAAACGCAACGTCATTAATTTCGCAATTGGATACCGCCATTGATAACAAAGAAAAGGTGTTCAATATGAGCGGAGGCGAGCAGCTACGAGACTATCTACCAATCGAGGCGGTAGCGCAACAGCTGTTCGATTTATATGAACGAAATACAGCGGGTATTTTCAACGTATGTAGCGGTAACCCAATATCTGTGCGCCGCTTGGTCGAAGAGCGAATAAAAAAACGAAATGCAACCATAGCCCCGAATTTTGGCTATTTCCCGTATCCTGAATACGAGCCAATGGCCTTTTGGGGTGTACGTGATATTGGTGAAACCAATTTTTTACCAGCCTTGCCAAATTCTCCATTAACATCGCGGAAAAAAAAACAATCATTAGCGCCAATGAGGCTACGCTTTAATGGGCAACTTAAGTTTTTAGAAAATGAGGCGTTTGATCCGACTTTGATTGACTACAGTGAAGGCTATCAAAATAGCCAAGTGCATTCACTCAAGTTCAAAAAACATATGTCAGATGTACTCACGATCTTGAAACAACAGCGGTCTAAAGGTAGTCTCATTATCGAGGTTGGATGCGGTCAGGGCGACTTTCTTGAGATGGTTCAGGCCGACGGATACTTCAGCATACGAGGCTATGACGCATCTTATGAAGGGGAAAATACATTAATTGAAAAACGCTACCTAAAAAATACTGACAAAATCCAAGCCGATATTGTTGTTTTGCGCCACGTTCTTGAACACATACCTCAGCCCTATGACTTTTTAGAGATGCTCAAAGCCATCTTTGGATCAGCCGTGATCTATATCGAAGTGCCAAATTACGATTGGATTGCTGCGAATGGCACTTTCTTCGATGTCACTTATGAACATGTCAATTACTTTTCACAGGGCTCATTGAAAACACTGTTTGAAGAAACAACAGCACAAGGACTCTTTTTTGAGGATCAGTATCAGTATGTGATTTCAGATATCTCATCGCTTACCGCAGGTTTTAATCTTTATTACAAATCCCAAAATTGGCAGCCCATTTGTTTCAGCGATATCTTCCCAAATATGTATAAGGATATGCAGCGATTAGATGAGTTGGCCCAAGGGCGTTCTGTATTTCTTTGGGGCGCTGGGACAAAAGGGTGTCTTTTCCTTGCTCATTGCGCAACACAAAAAATGCTTGTAGATAAAGTGGTCTTCGCAATCGACCAAAACCCACAAAAGATTGGCAAGTATCTACCCGGCTCTCTTGTCTCAATAAAGTCTAAACGAGAGTTTTTCGCTGCAGCAAAGGACGGCGATCTATTGTTGATTTGCAATCCCGCCTACCAAGACGAAATAACTGCCGTGGTGAAGGCTTCGGGACTTAGCAAGGTTGAAATTGTTGTAATCTAACTTTTAAGGACTGTTATGAACGATGAAGAGAATTTTCGCAATCAATGTCATTCCGAGGTGGCGCAACAAGGAGGAAGCGCCACTCTCCAATCGCTTACAAGACAGTGGCTTGAGGAATCAATTAAAACAAACTACTCGTATCACTTTGAATGGTTAGGGCAACCAATCATTCAATATCCGCAAGACATAGTTGGGACACAGCAGCTACTTTGGTCAATCAAGCCAGATCTTATAATTGAAACAGGGATTGCTCGTGGCGGGTCACTAATATTCTACGCGAGCCTACTTGAACTCATGTCGCAGTGCGGTGGCCCCGTAGATGCAAAGGTGCTGGGAATAGACATAGATATAAGAGCACACAATAAAGAAGCGATACTCGCGCATCCTATGTCGAAACGTATTGAAATGATACAAGGTTCGAGCATCGACCTCTCGATTGCCAACGATGTGAGGCAACGGGCGAATACTGCGAAAAAAGTATTGGTATGTCTTGATAGTAACCACACCCACGATCACGTATTACAGGAATTACGGCTATATGCGCCAATGGTAAGCGTAGATAGTTACGTAGTAGTTTTTGATACAGTCGTAGAAAACTTGTCGAGTGACTTGATTAAAGATCGACCTTGGGCAAAAGGAAATAATCCCCAAACCGCGGTTTTTGAATATCTAAGTGAGCTCGACGCTCAAAAGGCTTTTGGAATAGATAACGAGCCTTTACAATTCATAATTGATAACCACATAGAAAATCAGTTACTCATAACCGTTGCGCCAAGTGGATTCCTAAAACGGACATTGACATAGCCCATTGTGGGGAAGGCTTAAACTAGCGAAGTCAAATTGTGTAAGACGGCCAACCGAACGGTGGTCTAACTGGGACTATTTACTAACTTAGCAAAAGAAACTACCCTGGCCATGACTGGCAAATCATTAATGGTCAATCAAGAAGCATAAACTAAACCTGTCTTGAATCTCCCAAAAACGTAGAGGACCCCCGATAAAGCGCTCCTGACGAAAGGAGAAATGTCGCGTTACACCCTCAATAAAGAAATATGAAAATTCGCTGCAAATCAATGGTTCCAGTAATATCAATTGGAATGCCTGTCTACAACGGCGAAGCTACAATATCTCAAGCAATAGAGTCGATACTTGGTCAGACCTTAGCTAACTTCGAACTGATTATTTCTGATAACTTTTCTACAGACAGAACGGAAGAAATATGTCGCGACTATGCGGTAAAAGATTGCCGCGTACGATATATCCGCCAAAAAAAAAATATCGGAGCGTCGCCAAATTTCAAATATGCACTAAACCAAGCGCGGACTCAATACTTTACTTGGGTTGCCGCTGATGACGTAAGATCCTCTAATTTTCTTGAGGTTAATATTAACTTCCTTGAAACAAACCCAGAGTTTATCGCATCCACAAGCCCTAACTGTTTTATTTCGGATGTTGATCGAACGGATTACCATATCAATTTTTCTATTACAGGATCGGAAGCGCAGCGAATAATTAAATTGCTAAACTGTTGCTGGCAATCCCACGGAATTTTCTACTCTGTCATTCGGACAAGCCACCTTCGCACTTACGAGGGATTCGGCGAGTACTTTTTAGGGTTTGATTGGGCTATCGACCTACACATAGCAAGCAGAGGTCCGATAAACAGAACTAGAAATGGCTTGATCATTCTTGGTGAACATGGTGCAAGCAATAGATCGAGTATTTGGCAATCATCGCGACAAAAAAAAATTGAGTTAGTATTACCATTTTATCAGTTCAGTAGATTTACCTTAATGCACACAAAGAATCTATCTTTGGCTGAAAAGACCAAGATTTTTTTTATCCTTCTGCATCTGAATATTACGGCACTGAAACAAATAATATGGACTGAGGTTGCCATAATTTATAACAAGTACATACGGCCTATATTGGTTTATTTAGGTTTAAAAAAATGAATATGAACATCTTGCGACAAAAAATATCTTCATATTTCGTGAAGCAAGTTCGCGCTGCCACCGAACCACTGCGCGTCGCTGCAAATCGCTCACTACTTTTGCATGCCCTACAGCTTAGTCAATACACCCAAACAAGGTCAAACATCCAAAGCATAGTTGACGTCGAGTTCTCGGTATATTCACAATGGGGTGAAGATGGGATACTTGCTTGGCTGATTGCTCGGTTACCTGAACTCCCGCGAAATTTTATCGAATTTGGAGTGGGTGACTACGTAGAGTCAAATACTAGGCTATTACTTCAAATGAATAACTGGAATGGCTTAATTATAGATGGCCTTCAACAAAATATTGATAGTGTTAAGCTGGAAGATATATATTGGAGGAATCAACTGACAGCCAAACACCTGTTCATTGATGCAGAAAATATAGATAACATTTTGACTGACTACGCTGGCGGCAATTCTATTGGTTTGCTTAGTATCGATGTAGATGGAAATGATTACTGGATATGGGAGGCGATAAAAAATATCAGCCCTAGTATCGTGATCTGCGAATACAACTCACTTTTCGGTGATACGCACGCCATAACTATTCCCTATGACCCCAAATTCTACCGTACTGAAAAACATTATTCCAATTTATATTTCGGAGCGTCAATTGCAGCACTAATAACACTTGGTAAGAAAAAAGGGTATCAGTTCATAGGTACGACATCCTCAGGAGTGAACGCTTTTTTTGTGCGTAGTGACCTAGCGCCTCAAGTCCTTAGCTCTTTGAACGAGGTTTTCGCTTATGCATCAAAGGTCAGAGAAATGAGGCAAATTGATGGGCAGTTAAATTTCGCAAACAAAGCTGAGCAATATGCCGGAATCAAACAAATGTCAGTTGTTAACCTAACCAGTAACACTCTTACTTCGATAGAGGCATTGGGGCATATTTATTCCCCAGAATGGATTCAATCTGGTAGGGTTAAGTTTTGAAAATAGCTTTCGATCAGCAAATTTTTTTGTTGCAAGAATATGGTGGCATATCTAGATATGTATGTGAATTACAGAAGAGTTTAGCAAAATTTGAAAATGTAGATTCGGAAATATTTGCTTATTTACATACGAACAAAAATTTAAAATATAGAAAAGTACGATCCAAATATAATTTTTATTTTTCACCTGGAAATTTTATAAAAAATAAAATAATCCAGTACGTAAGCCCACGGCTATCGAGGCTAGCCATGCAAAAATTTAAACCGAAAATCATACATGAAACATACTATTCCGCCGAGCCATTTAAGATAAAAAATGCGTACAATGTTTTAACGGTTTATGACATGATTCATGAATTATATTCGCAAGAATTTCAAAATAGTAGAAAAACTACGGATCCTAAAAAAGCAGCAGCGTACAGGGCGGACCATATTATCTGTATTTCTGACAATACGCGTCGAGAGTTAATTAATATATTTGGATTATCTCAGAACAATATTTCTGTTGTTCATCTGGGTGTTGATGCCACATTTTGGGCTGAACCCTCGGTAATCATAAGAGAAATTTTTAACCGACCATTTCTACTCTTTGTAGGAAAAAGAGAAGGTTACAAAAATTTCAATTTTTTTCTTCGCGCGTTTGCCTCCTCGCGCTTACTGATGTCCGAATTTGATATTGTCTGCTTCGGTGGCGGGCTGTTTACAGAGTGTGAGTTGACGATGGCGAAGTCGCTCGGTTTGCAACCCAATCAACTTAGAAATAGAAGTGGGGCGGATACAGAACTTAGAGGCTTGTACCATCATGCACACGCACTTGTTTACCCTTCTTTGCACGAAGGGTTCGGCTTGCCTCCGCTTGAGGCAATGGCAGCACAGTGTCCAGTTATTGTCAGCAACCAAAGCTCTTTGCCCGAAATTGTTGGCGACGCAGGTCAGTATTTCGATCCGAATGATATTGAATCCGCTCGTAGCGCAATCGAGCTTGTGTTGACCTCAAAAAAAATCTCACAACAATTAATTGAGCTAGGAAAACAGCGCTGTAGGCAATTCACGTGGGAAAAATGCGCCACCGAAACGCTTGAAATATATAACCGTTTAAATTGATCATCTCAAACTGCAAAGTTGTTTTTACGCTTTAAGATAAGCCACTGACTTGGCTGCAGGCATATATCAGTATCGATTATAAAAGAACGTATTGGTAGGTTAACTTGTTAGCGAATTAAAATGAAATTTTTATTATGCTGTGCTGATTATTTTCCTAGTGTAGGTGGTGTCCAAGAAGTTGTGAGGCAGATTGCGGAAGGCTTGGTAGCTAGGGGGCACGATGTAACGGTAGCCACATCTTTTTTTTCTGAAAGATCGTCCTATACGCACAACGGGGTGCTGATACGTGATTTCAAAATTACGGGTAATCTTGCAACTGGCATAAAAGGTAATATTGAAGAGTACAGAAACTTTGTACAAAATACAGCGTGGCATGCAATTCTAGTCAAGGCGGCCCAGCAGTGGTCCTTCGATGCCCTTTGGCCAATATTGGATAAAATTACCGCTCGAAAAATATTTATTCCGTGTGGGTTTTCAAAGTTACGGGACCCAAGTTACGCAAATTACTTCAAGGCATTACCACAAGTCCTGTTTAAATGGGATCATCTAATCTTTTATTCTGATACTTACCAAGACATACGTTTTGTACAGGCACTAAATTATAAAAATTACACGGTTTTACCTAACGGTGCCAGTGAGGTAGAGTTTAACTGTGTTCCCGATCCTGAGTTTACAGAGGGAGTTGGTATTGAGGCTGAAGCAAAGGTGCTGCTTACTGTCGGATCGCTTACCGGCCTTAAAGGACATCTCGAAGTATTACAGGCTTTCTCAAAAGTTAAATATAGCGCAACTAAACTAGTTTTAATTCTGAACGGACATGTGCACATGAAACCGTCCCAGTCTGAACATGCTGAAACTAGGGGCATATTTTCAAGGCTGTCGAACAAGGAAACTCATAACAGACTACGGGGTAGTGCGAGTGACTTGATTGACCTATTTAAAAGATTGTTTGGGTTGTTTTGTTCGCAGCCCTTATTGTTTATAAAAAGTGCGATTAAACGCATCTTTCGATTAGGTGCTGTGCCAGAGGGGAAAGAGTTAGAGCAGGTACTTAGAGGATTAATTGTGAGCGTCAACCAAGGTACAGGCAAGAGGGCAATACTTGTTGATTTAGATAGAGATCAATTAATTCAAGCATACTTACGCGCCGATTTATTTTTGTTTGCGTCGCGAATTGAGTGCTCGCCGTTGGTGTTGTACGAGGCGGCTGCTGCGGGCACGCCATTTTTATCGGTTAACGTCGGCAACGCCGAGGAAATTGCGGACTGGACAAAAGCTGGGGTTATTATCAAGACGCCGGTAAATAGAGAAGGGCTTAATGATCTTTGCATAAGCCAGTTTGCAATGAAGATTGACGAGCTCCTAGTCCAGCCTGATTTGCTCGATTCAATGGGAGTCGAGGGACGTCAGAGGTGGTCAAATTATTTTTCATGGAAAACCTTAGTCACTCATTACGAAGAAATTATGATGGGAAAAGAGTGCACTATTGGAAACTTCAGGCATTGATCTTCGACTAAACTTAAATTGTTTCGGGATTGCTTGAGAAAATTTAGCCCATGTGGCGTCAGAGGGTTTAATGGACCAGTGTGATTTTTGTGGCTAGTCTATGCATCCAGCTAAGTGGCGGGCTGGGCAATCAAATGTTTCAATACGCCGTTGGCAGAGCTCTTTCACTAGACCATAGGGTTAATCTCGCAATAGATACTTGGAGCGGCTTTGTTCGAGATGTTGAATATCGCCGAAGCTATCAGTTGAGTTCGCTTCCTATCAATTGCAATTTCGTGACGCCTGCCGACAGACTGTCACTTTGGTTATATCGAATCGTTAGTCGAGTCTCCAACCCCGGGCTGAGTTTACATAGGCGGATATGGTTTGGAGATTTCTACGTTGAATCAGATTTCAAATACCATCAAAGCCTATCCGGCGCCCATTTCGACAAAAGGACCTGGCTGATAGGCTATTGGCAAAGCCACCGGTACTTTGAACGGCATAAAGACTTGTTATGTCGAGAGCTGACGCCACGTCCTCCAGTAGATAAGCAGTTTCTTGAATTGGCAGAGCAAATTCAATCCTCAGACTCGGTGGCGCTAGGCATACGACTTTATGAGGAAAGCAAAACACCTCAAGCTCATGCAAAAGATGGACAAGTTAAAAGTGTGGCACAGATCAATCAAGCAATTGGGCGGCTGATTGCTAATCGACCGAACGCTAAGTTTTTCGTTTTCTGCACTCAGCGAGCAAAGTGGTTTTGTGAGCTTGCTCTGCCAAGTAATACTGTTTTTGTCACTGCTGAGGACGGCTATGAAGATAGCATTGATTGTATGTGGTTGCTAATGCGATGCAGACATCACATTTTTACAAATAGTTCATTCTATTGGTGGGGCGCTTGGCTAAGCGAAGCCCTTCATACCAACAAAAGCCAATTCATATACGCCGCCGATAATTTCATCAATGAAGATGGTCTATGCGACCATTGGCATAGGTTTTAATATCGAAACCTCTGAGGCTGCTAATGTATCAAAGCCAACAGGCAACTAAGCTCGAGTCGCTGGATTGCATCTCTATCCAATATGTCTATTCGGCTTGTATTATTACGAAAACGAAAGATGTAACAATCCTGCATGATCCTTGGTTTACTGAGGGTATATACGACGGCTCGTGGTTTCAATATCCAAAAGTCGAAAATCCGCTTGAGGTCATCGGAGATGTCGATTATATTTTTATCTCACACATACATCCAGATCATTACGATAGTCGATTTATCAAACAGTATTTTAATCATTATGGCGTGAAGAAAATAATTATTGCTAAACGTCAGCCAAATTATCTTCTTGGTAAAATGAGATCTGATGGTTTATATCCGTTGATATTGGAAGATTGGTTACAAATAGGTACAACATTCATAAAAATAATTGTACAAAATACAGGAAGCGATTCCGATATCGATTCAGGATTGATAATTAAATATAAATCAAGTGATAATAGAGTGCATTGCGTTGTAAACTCTAATGACATTGTTTACGATGACAAAACGCTTATGTTAATGAAAAAAGAAGCTGGCGAGATAGATATTTTGCTTTGCGAATTCACTGGTGCAGGGCCTTATCCACAAACATATTTCGATATTAGCGATCAGCGCCTGCAGGCAGAGGCTTTAAGAAAAAAAACAGCGTTTTTTGAAAGATATAAAAAATTAACAAATACTTTAGACGCAAAAGTAAATATACCCTTTGCAGGAAAATATATTCTTGGAGGCAAATTAGGCGTGCTTAATTTTGTTAGAGGAGTAGCAGACGCTGTTGAGGTTTTAGATTTTGACAAAAAAGCAGTTGTTCTAGGTGATGCCAATGGCGTAATCAACACAAGAACATTGGTCGCCAAAGAAAAACGAACGATTCCTTACAAAAAGGCAAACGTTGACCAAGTAATAAAATCCCTGCAGGATCAGAGGATGGATTATGAGCGTCTCTTTAGCATTCAAGAAATATCTCAACTGCCAATTAAAAGATTGTTGGCTTTAGCGGTCAAGAATGCGCTTTCCAAGTCGGAATGTGAGTCAGATTATTTCTTTTGCATAAGGCTTCATACTAAAGATTTTGCAATAATAAATGCAAATAAAAAATCAAATGAATCAATTAAATTTATTCCAGATTTTGAGTCACTTCCAGCTCCAAGAAGTGAAATAATCATTGATATGCGCTACTTGTTTGGCCTTTTGACTCACGTCTATCATTGGAATAATGCGGAAATCGGCTCGCAGTTTGAGACAAGAAGAATTCCTAACATATACGATAGCAAAGCACAGAATTTCTTGAACTTTTTGTCTGTTTAACTGCTGTGAGCACTCAGTTAGTATTCAGACGAGCAGTTACAATGATGTCTAATTATTTTCCACGTGCTGCGTCGCACTTGTCTATCTTGCTGCTTGGGCAAGCGAGTGTCTCAACATCACCTTGAGGCGACTGTTGCAATAACAATAAGCAATCCCACTAAAAATGTACAAACTCAACACTGCTTGTCGCATATGTAAGAACTCCAACCTTGTTCGGGTTCTGGACCTTGGTGAGCAGGTACTAACCGGTGTGTTTCCGAAACTAACTGACACTCAACCAATTACCAAAGGCCCACTGCATTTAGTGAAATGCATGGGCGACGGTTATTGTGGTTTGGTGCAACTTGAGCACTCGTACGATCTTTCAGAAATGTATGGGTTGAATTATGGTTATCGGTCTGGTTTAAATAAAAGTATGGTCGACCATTTAAAGGGTAAGGTTGATCGCATCTGTGGGTTAATGTCGCTGCAACCATCCGATCTTATTGTTGATATTGGAAGCAATGACGGTACGACTTTGGTGAGTTATCCTGAAATCGGTTTAGAGCTAGTCGGTGTTGACCCCACTGGGATTAAATTTAGTCACTATTATCCAAAACACGTTCGATTAATTGCTGATTTCTTTTCAGCCAAGCTACTCAAAGAGCGCTACCCAACCAAGAAAGCAAAGGTTATTACTTCGTTCTCTATGTTTTACGATCTTGAAGACCCCATATCATTTATGCAAGATATTTATGAGGTGTTAGCTGACGACGGCATTTGGGTCTTTGAGCAAAGCTACATGCCGAAGATGCTCGATACAAATTCATTTGATACGGTATGTCATGAACATCTTGAATTTTATGGGCTTAAGCAAATTCAATGGATGGTAGATAAAGTAGGCTTACGTATTATTGATGTTGAGTTCAATGACACTAACGGGGGAAGTTTTTCAATTACTGTTGCTAAGAGCGCTTTGTCGTTGAAGGAAAGCGACGGAGTTGCGGCAGCACTTGCCCATGAGCAAGCGCTGAATCTAGATAACCTGACTCCATATTTGGAGTTTGCAGAACGCACAAAGAGTGCAAAACAAGACTTATTAAGATTTATTAAAGAACAAAAAATTGCAGGTAAACGGGTTGCAGCGTTGGGCGCCTCTACAAAAGGAAACGTCTTGTTGCAATATTGTCAACTCACAGAAAATGATATTGAATCGATTGGCGAAGTCAATGCCGAAAAGTTCGATTGTCGAAGCCCAGGCACGAATATCCCAATAATTCCCGAGGGCGATTTGCTTGAATCGCGCCCAGATATCTTAATAATATTGCCTTGGCACTTCAAAGAGTTTTTTGTAACCAACCCAAAATTGAAGGGCTTTACCTTGGTGTTTCCGTTGCCAGCTTTAGAGGTGGTTCAGCTGTAGCTGGGTGCTTATGCGATCACTGGCTGAGGTTTTAGTGTGAAGATACTGATCGCTGGTTACTTCAGTGCCTTTTGGCACGAGGGAGCCTGGTGTCGAGCTCTGCGCGAGCTGGGACATGAGGTCATTGAGTTTCCGATCAAACCTTACTTCTCGAAAAACGTTTTAGGTCGGGTGCAGGATCGCTTGATGGTTGGGCCAGCGATCGATCGCGTCAATGCGGATTTGCTTCGGGCAGTTCATTATGCCAAGCCAGACATTGTCTTATGTTACCGAGCCTTGCCTCTCAAGCCCGACACCATTTATGAGCTGACACTTAACAGAACGAACGATAGACTGGTGGTCTGTTACAACAACGACAATGCCTTTGGTGAGTTGGGTAACAAAGTCTATTGGCGCTTGTTCAAAAAGGCGATTCCTCAATACGATCTGCATTTAGTCTATCGGGATTCGGATGTACTCCATTTGGGGCCAGATGTTTCTTCTCATATCTTGCACCCGCATTATCTGCCATGGTTACATCGACCCTTGCCGAAAGATGAAATTATGGGGTGGCAAAGTGATATTTGTTTTCTTGGGCATTTTGAGCCTGATAGACGGCAGCACGAGCTCAATTTTTTAATGAGTCATGTTTCTGCCAAATATCGGCTGCATGGCTCTTTTTGGGCAGAAAATAGCCAAGGCATGGCTTGGCAGGGTATGGATACGTCTGAGTTGCAAGGCGAAGATTACGTTCGTGCTTTAAATGGTTCAAAAATAGCGTTGGTGTTTTTCTCCACTTGGAACAAAGACACCTTTACTCGGCGTGTTTTTGAAATACCTGTCTGTGGCACCCTGATGTTAAGTCAGCGCACTGAGACCATGCAAACGCTTTATCAAGAAGATAAAGAGGCAGTTTATTTCAGTAGTGCCGACGAGCTTGTCGATAAAGCGCGCTACTACTTAACGCATGATGCTGCCAGACACACAATCATCGAAGCCGCACGCACACGTTGCATGAATAGTGGTTATGACATTTACAGCCGAATGCGGCAGTGGTTGACGGTGGTTGATTCAATGCGAGGGATTCAATGAGAATCGTTGTCGTTGTAAGCGACCCAGTGTCGGGTCTGTTGCAGTACCCGGTAGACTTGGCTTTGTGTTTGCAAGCACATGGGCACGAGGTGACGGTACTGTCGTGGACAACCAAAGGGCAAAATCCTGATCTATACGAGCGTATTAAAAATAGCTCGATGAAGTATCTGGTTGAGAGCTCATTGCAATACGCGTTTAGTAGTAGAGCTTTGTTTTATGGTGTGCAGGCTAAACCAGAGCACACGTTTGAGTTGGCTGACATGCTAGTCACCTTTGGGCCGCTGGCGGCCTGGCAGGTTCGACGTTACGGCAAGAAAAATGCGATCTCCTTAGCCATGATCGAAGCAATGGGGCATGATAACAGCAGTTGGTGGAAGCCTTTGCTCGGTGCAGCCCTGTTAAATCGTTACACCACTCATGTTGGGGCCTTGTGTCACTTAGAGTTCGAGCGATTAAAACGACTTGGTGTAAAAGAGAACAAGATTGTGCTGGTACACAATTGGATCGATCTTGAACGCTTGTCTTATCAAACACAACGTGTGGCCTCTAGTGTCTCTGTTTTTGACAAGCTCGGTTTGCCCAAAGATAAAAAATCGATTGCCTGTCTGGCATCCTTTCAGCCGCGTAAGAGGCAAGATTTATTAATTCAGGCGTTCGCTAAACTGTCAGGGCAATGGCCCGGCTACGATTTGGTTTTGGCAGGCAACGGGGCGAAGCGTTTAGCTTGCGAACAGCTTGCTTCGCAGTTGGGTGTGGCTGAACGTGTGCATTTTGTGGGCCACTTAGCAAACGATGATGCGATGTCGCTGTTGTCAGTCGCTGATATTGTGGTGCATTGCTCTAACGCAGAAACTTTTGGCTACAGCATGGTAGAGCCCTTATTTTTACGAAAGCCCACCATCGTTGCCAGAGTCGGTATCGCCTGGGAGATGGAGCAAGCCGACGTAGCTGAGGTCGTTACCCCAGACGATCTAGATGCTTTGGTGATTGCTCTGGCTAAGGTTCTCAACGGCGGCGCTGTCATTGAGCAGCGTATTGCTAAGTCGCGACAGTTCGTGATTGATAATTTTGAGGTGAATCAGATCGCTCAACAAATCTTGCGCTTGGGGGCCTCTGCGTGACCAGTGAGATACGCATTGGGATCGATGCGTCCAATCTGCGCATTGGTGGTGGGGTGACTCATCTCATTGAAGTCTTGAATACAGTTGATATAGAAAAGTACGACATTGCACACATTACCGTTTGGGGTTGCATTGAAACGTTAGATGTTTTGCCGGATAGATCTTGGTTATCTAAGATAAGTATCGGCTCAATCAATAAAGATTATTTACGCAGGGTGCAATGGCAAAGACTGCGTTTATCTGCCGTTGTTAAAAAAGCAAACTGCGATGTTTTGTATATACCTGGAGGTAACTTTATCGGCGGGTTTCGCCCCACCGTTACGATGAGCCGTAACATGCTGCCGTTTCAGTGGGCAGAGCTATCCCGTTATCGCTTTTCGATGATTTGGTTTCGTCTGTTGGTCTTGCGCCAGCTGCAGTCTTATAGCTTTAAGTCAGCTGATGGCATGATTTTTTTGACTAACTATGCACGCGAGGCGGTACAAACAGTCTCTGGCAAGTTACGCGGCAAAGTTGCTGTAATCCCTCATGGTATGAACACACGTTTTACTTATCAACCAAAAGAACAGCAACCGATCTCTGCTTACTCAGCGGCTAAGCCCTTCCGATTGATCTATGTATCAATCATTGATCTTTACAAACATCAGTGGCACGTTGTTGCGGCAGTTAACCTTCTTAGAAAAGAAGGGTTCCCTGTTGAGTTGACCCTTATCGGCCCTAGCTACGAGCCCGCCATGGTGAAGCTGCGAGCAACTCTGGCAACTTGCGAAGCTAGCGGATCTTGGATGCATTATCGGGGTAAAGTGCCTTATGCACAGTTAAATGATGACTACGCCGAAGCAGACTTAGGGGTATTTGCGTCGAGCTGTGAAAATATGCCAAACATCCTTCTCGAAACGATGGCAGCAGGCTTGCCTGTCGCGTGCTCGAATCGTGGCCCAATGCCTGAGGTGCTGGGTGATGCAGGGGTGTATTTCAACCCAGAGAGCCCGCTAGACATCGCACAAGCGATTAAAGAGTACTTGCTGTCGCCAGCACTGCGTCAAAGCAACGCTCGAAAAAGCTTTGAACGGTCTCAGCAATATTCTTGGGCGAAGTGTGCGGATCAGACAATGGCGTTTCTTGCTGAAACAGCAAGATCGTATCAGGCCTGAGTATGTGCGGGATCATAGGCATATCGGGCCCGTTTGACTTCAACGCACTGCAGGCCGGTGTTCATGCTATTGCGCATCGGGGGCCAGACGATTGTGGTGTCTTCACCGATCAACAGGCTCAGGTAGGGCTTGGCCATACTAGGTTGTCCATTCTTGAACTTTCAGCCTTGGGTCATCAGCCCCTGCTGACAGACGACAGCCAGGTGGCCTTGGTGTTCAATGGCGAAATTTATAATTTTCGTGAACTAAGGGCTGAGTTAGAACAAAAAGGCCATCAGTTCAAAGGGCACTCAGATACCGAAGTGGTGCTTCAGCTGTATTTGGCTGAAGGTGATGCCATGCTTTCGCGTTTGAATGGTATTTTTGCGTTGGGCTTGTGGGATGCTAGGCGCGGTAGCTTGCTTGTGGCTCGAGATGCCTTGGGTGTGAAACCCGTCTATGTCTTTGAAGGCGATGCTAGTTACGCCTTTGCAAGCGAAATCAAAGCGCTGCAGCACTTAATCCCTGTGCAAAAGGCTTTAGATTATGCGGCGATTGATCGCTACTTGACTTATCAGTGGTGCCCTGGCGCGGGTACACCTTTTACCAACGTCAAAAAGCTTGAGCCCGGCGAAGCAGTTTGGGTCACTAGTGGTCGGGTGGTTAAGCGCCTGAGTTGGTACACACTGCCTGTTGTGGGCAAAACACCTCGAGCGATGAGTGAGTCAGATGCCATTCAGGGCGTTCAAAATTATGTGCGGCAGGCTGTGCATCGCCAAATGGTGGCTGATGTACCCGTAGGCGCGTTTTTGTCAGGAGGCCTTGACTCAAGCAGTGTGGTGGCCTTTGCTAAAGAGCTCGACCCGGATGTTCGTTGCTTCACGATTGAATCGGTTGGGGGGCAAGAGTCTGGCACCACCGATGATGTGTCTTACGCTAGACAGGTGGCGCACCACTTGAAGGTGCCTTTAGAGGTGGTCACAGTTGATTCAGCGAGCATGGCCGCCGATCTTGAGCAGATGATTTATCAGTTGGATGAGCCGTTGGCTGATCCCGCGCCTTTGAATGTGCTTTATATCAGCCGCTTGGCGCGTGAGAAGGGAATCAAAGTTTTATTGTCGGGTGCAGGCGGTGATGATATTTTTTCGGGTTATCGACGGCACCTAGCATTAAAGTCTGAGCACTACTGGGCTTGGTTGCCCAAAGGCGTGAGGGCAGCGGTTGAGGCCTTGACGGCGGGCTTGGATCAGCGCAAGCCCCTGTTTAGGCGGATGACCAAGGCGTTTAGTGGTGCGGCTTTAGAGGGTGACGCGAGACTCGTCAACTATTTTCGGTGGGCAAATAAAGCAGAGCTCAGCGGTCTGTATACCCCAGCGTTTCGAGAGGCGCTTGGGTGCGAACAGGCCGAAGCTCCAATGTTAGATTTTTTGACTCAACTGCCAGCTACGGCTAGCCCTCTTGATCGAATGTTAGCGCTTGAGCAACGTTTCTTTTTGCCAGACCATAATCTGACTTACACCGATAAAATGTCGATGGCGGTCGGGTTAGAGGTCAGAGTGCCCTTATTAGATTTGGATTTGTTGAATTTTGCAAATCAAATCCCAGATCATCTTAAACAGTGTGGCACCCACAGTAAGTGGATTTTTAAGAAGGCGATGGAGCCTTACCTGCCTAAGGGCGTGATTTATAGACCCAAAACTGGGTTTGGTGCCCCCTTGCGGCGCTGGATGCGCTACGAATTAAGAGAGTTATTGGGTGATATGTTATCGGTTGATAGTCTGAAAAGACGAGGGTTGTTCGAACCCCAAGCGGTTCAGAATATGATCAAGTCCAATGACGCGGGTCAAATAGACGCAAGTTACACTTTATTGTCGCTTCTTGCTATTGAGATCTGGTGCCGAGCATTTATCGATCACGCTGCAGAAAACAACACTAAGGCCTTAAGCACGATATGAGTCAGGCAGAATCTAAACAAAGCGTGCATGACTTCTGGAACGAGGCTTCTTGTGGTGAGAGTCTTTACCTTAAGGGAGACGATCGCGAAAGTTTTTCTGGACAATTAACAAAGCGCTATGAGCTTGAACCTTACATACTCGATTTTGCAAACTTTGCGTCCGCCAAGGGGCTGCAGGTCTTAGAAGTTGGGGTGGGTTTAGGCGCTGATCATCAAAAATTTGCAGAAGCGGGCGCACAGCTTTACGGTATTGACTTAACCGAACGCGCGATTGAGCACACGCGTAATCGTTTGGATTGCTTTGGTTTGGCTTCAACCTTGGCAGTCGGCGATGCAGAGAAATTAAGCTTTTCGGATAATAGTTTCGATGTAGTGTATTCGTGGGGCGTGTTGCATCATAGTCCCCATACCCCTATCGCTATTAATGAATGCTGGCGGGTATTGAAGAAGGGCGGTGTTGCTAAAGTGATGATTTATCATACCTGGAGCATGGTGGGTCTCATGCTGTGGTTTAGACATGCGCTGCTGCGATTACAGCCCCTCACGTCGATGAAACAAATTTATGCCCAACACCTCGAAAGTCCTGGCACTAAGGCTTATACCGTAGCAGAAGCCCGAAAGCTGTTTGTTGCGTTCGCAGAGGTGAAAATTTCTACAGTACTGACGCATGCTGATCTGCTTGAGTCTGAGGTGGGGCAGCGCCATCGAGGCACTCTACTCAGCTTAGCCAAGAAAATCTGGCCTCGATGGTTGATACGCAGATTATTCCCCAATGCTGGTCTGTTTATGTTGATCGAAGCGAGAAAATAATTGAAGCAAGTTCTTCAATCTCTAAAAACTGGCATCACTTCTGTAGCAGAGATCCCTTGCCCAGGGCCTAGGTCAGGGCAACTGTTGATTGCGACTACGCAAACTCTGGTGTCTGCCGGTACCGAACGTATGTTGGTTGAGTTTGGCAAAGCTGGATGGATTGAAAAAGCACGTCAGCAACCAGATAAAGTCAGGATGGTGCTGGATAAGATTAAAACTGATGGTCTGTTACCTACGCTTGAAGCAGTCTTGAATAAGCTTGATCAACCGATTGCGCTTGGGTATTGCAATGTCGGTCAAGTTTTGA
>Ga0209550_10002606_pt1 | contig 17335 bp, 18 predicted proteins | sample LauGreSuBDMM15SN_2_FD_187567 | JGI IMG/M metagenome (GOLD analysis project Ga0209550, IMG submission 187567) | Freshwater lake microbial communities from Lake Michigan, USA - Su13.BD.MM15.SN (SPAdes) (version 5) | ecosystem: Environmental > Aquatic > Freshwater > Lake | place: Lake Michigan...
TTATCTGGTCTAAATGTTTTGATATCTGCTGGTGGAACACGTGAAGCAATAGATCCGATCAGATTTATTGGTAATAGAGCAAGTGGTAAGCAAGGTGTGGCATTAGCATTAACAGCTTTAAGTAGGGGAGCAAAAGTCACTTTGGTAGCAGCTAATTTGAATGTAAGTGTTCCTGCTGGAGTCGAATTTGTGTCGGCAAATACTGCCGCTGAAATGTTAGAGCAAATGAAACTAAGAGCAGGTTCTGCTGACATTGTAATCATGAATGCTGCTGTCGCTGATTATTTTATCCCAAATCCTGAAACAGCTAAGATCAAAAAAACTTCAGATAATCTAACCATTGAGTTAAGTAAAACAGCAGATATTCTGTCTTTGTTATCAGAAAATAAACCAGTCAAGCAATATCTTGTTGGGTTTGCGGCTGAAACAACAGATAGTGATGAAGAATTAGTTTCATTAGCAAAAAATAAATTACAGAGTAAAAACGCAGATCTCATAGTTGGAAATAGGGTTTCCTCAACCTTAGGTATCAATAGTGACGAGAATCAAGCAATCATGGTGTCTAAGGATGAAGCAATATCTTTAGCAAAGTCAGATAAATTGGTACTCGCCGATGCCATCTGGGACTTCATAGTTAAGGACATGACTAAAGTAGGGCAAGTAAGTAAGAGTCCGGTCGAGCCCGACCTTGCGTGATTTTATAGGAATTGTTTTATTTCCCAGAAAGGAAATTTGCCCATAATGTCAGGACGCTTGTTTACTTCCGAATCTGTAACTGAAGGCCACCCAGATAAAATTGCCGATCAAATTAGTGACTCAATTCTTGATGACATGCTTCGACAAGACCCTAATAGTCGGGTTGCTGTTGAAACTTTAATAACCACTGGACAAGTACACGTGGCCGGGGAAGTTACTACAAGTGGCTACACAGATGTTCCCGAAATTATTCGACAAGTTGTTACTCAAATTGGTTATGACAGTTCTGTAAAAGGATTTGATGGTAACTCATGTGGTGTTTCTGTTTCAATTGGAAAACAATCACCAGATATCGCTCAAGGAGTAGATGACGCATTAGAAGAAAGAACTGGATCTCAAGATCCATTAGATAGACAAGGGGCAGGTGACCAAGGTTTGATGTTTGGTTACGCCTGTACCGACACTAAAACTTTAATGCCACTGCCAATCTATTTGGCTCATCGTTTAGCTGAAAAGTTAACTGAAGTAAGAAAAAATGGAACTATTGGTTACTTAAGACCAGACGGTAAAACACAAGTCACCATTGAATACGATGAAAACAATAAGCCTGTTCGATTAGACACAATAGTCATATCTTCTCAACATGCCACAGATGTTGACTTAGAAAAACAATTGACACCAGATATCAAAAAACATGTTGTAGAACCTGTTTTAAAAGCTTTGGACGTTCAACTTGACACTAATAATTTTAAGTTATTAGTTAATCCCACCGGAAGATTCGAAATTGGTGGGCCGATGGGTGATGCAGGTTTAACAGGTCGCAAAATCATTGTTGATACCTATGGTGGCATGAGCCGACATGGTGGTGGCGCGTTTTCAGGTAAAGATCCATCTAAGGTTGATCGTTCTGCGGCATATGCAATGCGTTGGGTTGCTAAGAATGTTGTAGCAGCAGGTTTAGCGCAACGATGTGAAGTACAAGTTGCTTATGCAATAGGTAAAGCACAACCAGTTGGTGTTTTTGTCGAAACATTTGGAACCGGAATTACCAGTGATGAAAAAATACAAGCAGCAATATTAAAAGTATTCGATTTAAGACCAGCAGCAATCATTAAAGATCTTGACCTGAAAAGACCTATATACAAAAAAACTGCTAGTTATGGTCATTTCGGTAGAGAAGATAAAGATTTCACTTGGGAGAAAACAGATAGGGCAGAAGCACTTAAATCTGCCATTTCTAAATAAAACAATTTTGAGGAGTGTAGGCGTTAAATGTCGCGACACTTAAGCGTTGCAAAAGTTGTGTTAGATAATCCCTTGCCACATCTTGATCGGCTATTCGATTATCAGATTCCGGAAGAATTAGACGAAACCTGCGTACCGGGAGTTAAAGTAAAAGTAAAATTCTCTGGTCGAAATATGGAAGCTTGGGTAGTTGAACGAGTTGAGTTGACAAGTCACCATAAGAAACTAAGTGATATAACAAAAGTTATTTCCAACTACCCGGTATTAGTTCCTGAAGTATTGCAGTTGTGTCAATTGGTTGCCGATGGATTTGTGGGAAATTTAACTGATGTTTTGAGATTCGCGGTTCCACCGCGACAAGCCAAAATAGAAAAATCTCATATAGCTGAGAATATTTCACCTAAAATTGACACGGCTAATAATCAGACCAAGCATCAATCGATCACTTTCCCCCCAAGATATGACCACGTAGGCGAATTAGTTCAACTAATCTTAAATGTTAAAAAATCACAGAAACAATCACTTGTACTTTTTCCAAATATCCATTTGGTAGAAGATTTTGTTCAAAAAATAAGCAGTACAGCACCCGATTTAAAGATTCAGATTTTAAGTGCAGAACAAGAACCTGGAATTAGATATAAATCCTTCTTAGATATTTTGCGAACAAGTGTCGACCTGGTAGTTGGTACCCGAAACGCTGTGTTCGCTCCGCTGTCTGCTTTAGGCCTAATAGTGATATGGGACGACGCGGATCAAAACTATTTTTCGCAGCAATCTCCATATTGGAATGCCAGACAAGTTGCTCTATTAAGAGCAAAGCTAAGTAATTGTGATTTCATAAGTGTTGGTAATTCTGAAAGTGTGGCCGTTAATCAGTTAATTTTCGATCAGGTAGTTGAAAGACAATCAATTGAAAATTGCAAATCAAATGATTATTGGCCACAGATTTTGACACTTGACAACACATCGGCTGACCCACTTGAGCGAACGAAACGTATTCCAAACAAGGCGTGGGAAATAATTAAAAATGGTCTAACCCAAGGTGATGTTTTAATTCAAGTACCTCGCCTTGGATATTCAAGTAATTTGCAATGCAGCACCTGTCGAGAAAGTGCTCGATGTACAAGTTGTGCTGGTCCATTATTAACTAAAGATAAAAATAGTTCACCAGAATGCAAATGGTGTGGAAAAGTTGCTAGTAGCTGGAAATGTAGATTTTGTAATTCTAGGCAATTCAGAATTTCAGTAGTAGGACAAACTAAAACTGTGGAAGAGTTAGGAAAATCTTTTCCTGGGGTCAAAATTATCACTTCTGGTGGAAGCGCAATTTTACGTTCTATAGAACCGGGTCATTCGATAGTTGTTGCCACACCTGGAGCAGAGCCTAAGTGCGAAAGTGGTTATACCGCTGCAGTTTTACTTGATGCATATCTACTTCTGGGTGTTCCTTCTTTGGCGGCAGCCGAGGAATCATTACGTAAATGGTTACATGTATTTACTTTGGTAAAGCCTGAATCACAAGGTGGAAAAGTTTTCATTACTAGTGAATCAACTAATCGTGTGGTGCAATCACTTATAAAACACGATCCTAATTGGTTGATTGATAACGAACGGCAATTAAGACAAGACACTGGATTACAGCCCTATTTGACAACGATTTCTCTTAAGGGAGATTTGAAGGAAATTACGCAACTATCTGAAATTTTCAAACAATATGATGCTATTTCTGTGATGGGTCCAAGGATTTTTGAGAAGGAAGAGTTAGCCCAAATTGTAATCGGCTCAAAAGAACCTGAAGAAATATTGAGTAAAATTCGATCAGAAATCATAAAATTTAGTACGGCTAGAACCAAACCCGTGCGTGCACACGTAAACGCATACGACATCGAATAGCATTGAGGAATCATCTAGAAAGAGATTGCCAATGTCTATAAAAAATATAAGAATATTTGGTGATGCAGTATTGACTAAAAAAGCAGATGAAGTAAAAGATTTTGATAAAGAAATTCAGCAGTTAGTAAAAGACTTAACAGAGACAATGCGGGAAGCGCCTGGAGTTGGGTTAGCTGCACCTCAAATTGGCGTTTCTTTAAGAGTGTTCACTTACTGCGTTGACGAGGACAAACCAGGACATTTGATTAATCCGGTCTTACAATTATCCGACGCAAGACAATATGGCGATGAGGGATGTTTATCTTTACCAGGTTTGGTTTTCGATACCGATAGATCCTTTGGGGTTATCGCAAGAGGTAAGAACATGTATGGCGAAGATGTCGTCATCGAAGGTTCTGAACTTTTGGCCCGTTGTATTCAACACGAAACAGATCATCTTGATGGAATTCTTTTTGTTGATCGACTCGATAGTGACACTCGTAAATTAGCTATGAAATCTATTAGGGAATCCGAATGGTTCGGGGCAGATGCACCAATTATGAAAATTAGCCCACACGAAACATTTGGTCTGTCGATTTAGGTTGAATGAAACTACTTTTTTTAGGTACACCCCAGAGCGCTGTTCCAATTCTTGAAGCATTAATTGCTTCAAATCATGAAGTCGTAGGCGTTGTTAGTCAACCGGCCAGAAAAAGTGGACGAGGGCAAGACATTCAAGATTCTGCTGTTACAACTTTTGCAATCAAAAACAAGATACCTACTTTTAGTCCAGAGAAAATCGATCAAGACTATTTTGACAATTACTTGAATCAATTAGATGCAAAAGTTGCAATAGTTGTTGCTTTCGGTCAGATTTTAGATAGAAGTATTTTGAATTCTTTGGAATATGGATGGCTAAATATTCACTACTCAAAATTACCTAAATATCGTGGTGCAGCACCTGTCCAGCGCGCCATAATGAATGGTGATAGAAACAGTGGAATCACAATTTTTCAAATCGATGAAGGGTTAGACACTGGACCTATTTTAGCTCAATACGATTATGTGATTGACGATTCCTTTGGCACACAAAGAGTTCTCAACGATATGAATGATTTGGGCTCCAAAAAAATTATTGATGTTCTTGACAGTATTGATGATAAATCAATCACAGTTACTCCTCAGCAAGGAGAAACAAGTTCAGCTAACAAAATTAATGAATCAGATATGCAGATTCATTGGACTAAGGAAGCTTCTGAGATAAAAAACTTGATAAGATCGGGAACAAGAAACAATTGCGCTTGGACGATTTTTCAAGGTCAAAAAATTAAAATTGTCTCTTGTGCGCAGATTGAAAACATAACAGAACTCAATCCAGGGCACATAGTTATTGTGAATAAAAAGATTCAGATAAGTTGCGGTTCAGGCCAATTGATAATCGATCAAGTAATTCCCGAGGGTAAGAAACAAATGGATGCCTATTCTTGGGTAAATGGCATTCAAGATAAAAAAGACTTAGTCTTTACTTAATTCTTGAGACCACGTGGGATAAGCGCATCAGAAATCTCATGAAGTTTAGTATTCTATAGACATGGACATAAAAATATCGGCAAGTATTCTAAATGCTGATGTGAATCGATTAGAGCAAGAAATAGCATCGGTAAGTGATTCAGTTGATTGGATCCATGTTGATGTCATGGATAATCACTTTGTCCCAAATTTAAGTTTTGGAACCAACGTTTTAGAAAGTTTGGCTAAGAAAAAGATTAAGCCACTTGATGTTCACTTGATGATTGAAAACCCAGATAAATGGGCTCTAGATTTTGTGGCGGCAGGTGCCGATTCTGTGACATTTCATTATGAGGCCGCAGAAGATCCAACGAAACTAATAAAGGAAATTCATGCATTAAAATCAAGAGTTGGATTAGCCATTAAGCCAAACACTTCACTTGCAGATGTAAAAGAATTTCTAAGCGACATTGACGTATTACTCGTGATGACAGTTGAACCAGGATTTGGTGGACAGGCCTTCATGAACAAAATGTTAGATAAAGTACGCGAAGCGCGATCAATTACAAATGATAAAAACTTAAAAATGTGGATTCAAGTAGATGGGGGAATAGGTTTACAAACTATTGAACAAGCAGCGCAAGCTGGGGCTGATTTCATAGTTGTTGGTTCGGCAGCATTTTCTACTGCAGATCCAGGTAAAGCTATGCAAGATTTGAGAGAATTAGCAGTGAAAAGTTTGAGTATTTAATTTATGGCTCATCAATCTGACAGCTATTGGTTAGGCGTTGCCACTGAACAATCTCTAACTCCATTTAGTGTTAAAAGAAATCCTCGCGTGGGGGCTGTGATTGTTGATAAAACTGGGTTACCAATTGCAACTGGGTTTCATGAAGGATTTGGTACTGCTCATGCAGAGCAAGTTGCTTTAGAAAAAGCCAAGAGTAAAGCAAAACAAGCAACAATATTTGTAAATCTAGCGCCTTGTAATCATGTTGGGAAAACTCCTTCTTGCTGTGAAGCGATAATTAATAGTGGAATTAAGAAAGTTGTTTTCTCAAACGTTGATCCAAATCCGGTTAGTCAAGGAAACATTGAGTTTCTTAGGGCAAATGGAGTTGAAGTACATCACCAAAGAGCGCCAAAAAAGTACGAGAAAATTAATGAACGATGGTTCAAATCCTTCGAATTTGATAGACCATTTGTGACAGCAAAAATAGCGATGACCATGGATGCCAAAACTAGTGGGCTAAATAACAAAAGATTACAAATAACTGGCGCAGAAACTGAATTTGAAGTTCACCAAATACGAAATGGTTGTGATGCAATTCTTACTGGAACAGGAACTGTTTTAGTTGATAATCCCAAACTGAATGTGCGCCTTCCCCGAAAAATAAGACAAAATTTTCAACCACTTCGATTTGTTGCTGGGGATAGAGAAATACCATCAAACTATGTTGTCCATGATGGTTCTCCTTCGACCATATTTATTCCTAGAGAATCACCAAGACTCATTCTTGAGAAGCTTTTCAAATATGAGGTCAGAACTGTGTTGTTGGAGAGTGGTCCAACATTGATGACTGAATTTATGCAAAAAGATTTGGTTGATGAAATTGTGATTTACCTGGCACCTAGCCTTCTAGGCCAAGGCAGAGCAATATTTGACGAAATCATACATCCAGTTCTAAATCGCCCTTACAACATAAGTAGTGTTGGATTAGTAGGAAAAGATCTGAGAATAAGAGTTTCTCTCAGATAGATATTTGAAGTTGGAGATATGTTCACAGGTATTGTTCAACACATAGGTGCGGTAAAACAAGTTCAAGATCTGGGTGACAATTCATTAAGAATTGAAATTGATTGCAAAGATTTGAACGCGTCCTCACAAATTGGAGATAGCGTCTCTATTGATGGCGTTTGTTTAACTGTTGAAAAGATAAACGATAATTCGCTATCGTTTACCGCAATTGCTGAAACCTTATCAAAAACAAAAATGGTAAGCATAAAAGATGGAGACTTAGTAAACGTCGAGAAATCAGCTACTTTTCAGGACCTAGTAGGCGGTCATCCCAGTTCAGGTCATATTGATACCACGGGAATTATTTTGAAAATATCTCAGTCAGATTCTTGGTCAGTTTTAAGAATTGGTTTTGACAATGATTTCAAAAATTTGATCGTAAGTAAAGGCTCAATTAGCCTTAATGGTGTTTCTTTGACCATCAGTGATTTACAGGTTGAGGATAAGCAACCTTGGTTTGAAGTTTCATTAGTGCCTGCGACTTTAAGCAAAACAACACTTAATTCTTTACAGGTCGGTGGCAAAGTTAATATTGAATTTGATCAAGTCGGTAAATACATTGCGCAAAACTTACGGATGCAAAATGAGAGATAACAATAAAGTTGAATTTGATTCAATAGAAAGTGCGATAGAGGAATTCAAAGCCGGAAAAGCTTTGGTAGTAGTAGACGATGAAGACAGAGAAAATGAGGGGGACTTAGTTCTTGCTGGCACCTTAATTAATTCTGAATCAATGAATTTTATGATAAAAAATACTTCAGGCGTTGTCTGTGTACCGATGTTGGCAGAGGATTTAGATCGTTTGAATTTGCCACCCATGATTGCAATAAATGAGGATAAGAAATCAACTGCTTTTAGTGTTTCAGTTGACGCAGCAATAGGCATAACAACTGGAATTTCAGCAGAGGATCGTTGTCGCACCATCAAGGTTTTAGCGGACAGAAATTCGAAATCAACTGATGTTTCAAAACCAGGCCATATTTTTCCATTGCGAGCAGCTCAAGGTGGAGTTTTGAGAAGAGCGGGTCACACTGAAGCTGGTATCGATTTAGCAAAATTGGCTGGGCTTAATCCAATTGCTGTTATTGCAGAGCTGGTTGAAGATGATGGTTCAATTCGTAAGTACGAGTCTAGCTATCGGTTCGCTCGTGAAAACAATTTAAAGTTTATTTCCATTGCAGATATTATTTCATACCGGAGAAAGCACGAGAAACAAATTGAGTTAATTTCGACCAGTGAATTACCAACAAAATTCGGTAACTTTAAAGCTTTTGGCTATAAGTCCAATATTGATGGCATATCCCATATTGCTTTAGTTGCAGGTGATATCGGTGATGGAGAAAATGTTTTAGTGAGAGTTCACTCTGAGTGTTTAACTGGTGATGTAATGGGCTCATTGCGATGTGATTGTGGCGATCAATTACAACTTGCCATGAAAACAATTTCCGAAAATGGTCGTGGCATAGTTTTGTATGTTCGTGGACATGAGGGTCGAAGCATAGGTTTACTTAACAAAATTGCTGCCTATGGTTTACAAGATAAAGGTCGAGATACAGTACAAGCGAATCTGGAACTAGGTTTTCCAGCAGATGCCAGGGATTACGGAACTGGTGCTCAAATCTTGGTAGACTTAGGTGTTAAAACAATGAAACTGTTAACTAATAATCCTGCTAAGAGGGCAGGACTAGAAGGTTACGGACTAAAGATTGTGGAACGTGTAGCCTTAGTAGCACAAGTTAATGAAAAGAACGTTGATTATTTATCAACTAAAAAAAATAAGATGGGCCACGATATCCCAAATGAATCCCTTAAGGCTAAAAAATGAACAAAGATAGAATTCCTGAAATCAAGTTAGCTAAAGTTAAAAAATCTAGTAAAATAGCAATTATTGCTGCAATCTGGAACAAAGATTTAACAGACAACATGTTAAATGAATGTGTAACGACTCTCAAAGCACATGGATTGAAACCAGTTTCTATACGCGTGTCTGGCTCTTTTGAATTAATTGCGGCTACTAAAAACGCATTCATTAAGAAATTTGACGCCGTGATTGCCTTAGGTGTTGTCCTAAAAGGGGAGACCCCACACTTTGAATATGTGTCAATGGCTGTAACTAATGGTCTTGCCCAGATAGCAGCAGACACCGGCAAACCTATTGGTTTTGGAGTTTTGACTTGTGATAACCATGCCCAGGCAACTGCAAGAGCTGGTTTTCCAGGATCAATTGAGAATAAGGGCAAGGAAACTGCATTAGCCGTACTACAAAGTCTAAATGTGCATAAGCAGTTGGGTTAAAAACTTTAATAAAATTGCTTTGGGTTATCCTTTTAGTAAGTGATCAAGGTGAGGTTTTGTGAAATCTTTCGAACAACTTTGGACGGAATTAAACGACAAAGTTGCTGCAAATGACCCGAATTCTGCAAGTGTGAAATTGATTAACCAAGGCGTTCACGAAGTTGGTAAGAAAGTTGTGGAAGAAGCAAGCGAAGCATGGATGGCTTGTGAGCACGAAGATAAGTCCAGAGCTGCGGAAGAAATTTCGCAATTGTTGTATCAGACACAACTATTAATGCTGGCGGCTAAAGTTAGCCTTGAAGATGTTTATAAGAAATTATAGGTTTAAACAATGTTGAAGATTGCTATACCTAATAAAGGTCAACTTGCTGAACCAACCCAAAAATTACTGAGAGAAGCAGGGTATTTAAAAAGTCACCATCCCAGAGACCTAGTTGTTAGTGATCCGGAAAATGACGTTGAATTTTTTTTCCTAAGACCAAGAGATGTTGCAACATACGTGGGAGCCGGCACTCTTGATTTTGGAATAACTGGTAAAGATCTATTAATCGATTCGAAATCTAAAGCTTTAACAGTTATGGAATTAGGTTTTGGTCAATCAAGTTTTCGACTGGCAGTTAGTGTTGAAAAATCAGCACAAGGAATTGCGGGACTAAAAGGATCTAGAATTGCTACAAGTTATCCCAATATATTGCAAGAATGGCTAAATAAATTAAACATTAAAGCCGAAATTGTGGTTCTGGATGGTGCCGTAGAAAACGCCATAATACTTGGGGTGGCAGATGCGGTAGCTGATGTAGTTGACACAGGAACAACCCTGAAGCAAGCAGGATTAGTCATAATTGGTGATCCGATAATTGAGAGTCAAGCAATATTGTTGCGAGGGCAAAAAACTATTGATTCAAGTGAAACCGAGAATTTTATAAGAAGAATTTCTAGTGTTTTGGTAGCTCGTGAATATGTAATGGTGGATTATGACATCGAACAATCAAAAGTTGAAATAGTAACAAAAATAACTCCTGGAATTGAGTCACCAACTATTTCTCCGTTACATGAAACAGGTTGGGTGGCTGTAAGAGCCATGACTAAGAGAAAAGATATGCACAGAATCATGGACGAACTTTATGCGGTTGGGGCAAAAGGCGTAATCGCTACAGAAATAATGGCTTGTCGTCTCTAAAAGTTGAACAAGACACAGGAGAAGCAGATCCTGGCTTATTGAATTTACTGATCTCAAAACATGAAGGTTTTGAAAAAGAAGTGTTCAATAGACTAACGAGTGCAAGATTAATTGGTGGATTGGTAGCCAAAAAAGAAGAACACGTTGAGATGATGCAATTCAACTTTGTTTCAAATGATGGTCGATTAGGGATGCCGGTTTTTACAAGTGTTGGTGAGCTAAATAAGTGGAATATCGAAGCTAGACCTTTGCCACTTAGTGCCAAAGATTTTGCGCAACAAACCATCAGTCAGAAACTTGATGGGCTAATTATTGATCTATCAGCAAGTCATCGATTTGTGATAAGCGGTTACATGCTTGATTGTCTAGCAAATGAGAGAAGCTGGGATTTTCCGCACGAAGATCAACAGGTAAAGGAAGTCATAACAAGCATCTGTCAAACAAACCCAAAAGTGGGCAAGATTGATATTGAAAAGGGAACAAAATGTGATTTGACGATCACAATCCATGGTCCTGCGAGTTTGGCAAATGGGGTCATAAAACTGGCTAATTTGATATCTGAGCACCCAGTTATCCGAGAAAAAGTACCCCGAGGTGCTGACTTATTTCTCAAGCCTTCGCTCTGATAATCTAGGCAAACCAGTCGCCAACCGGCGATGCACAAGCGGAGAAATCTCCCACCTGCTAGATCGCTTAAAAGATCTTTTGGGTAAGAAGAAGTTAGTGATTGTTTAGTTAAAACTAGCATCACGGTTCTTTAGCGTGTGCCACATAAAGAATTTGCGTTTTCTTTTTGTGGGGACAGCGAACAAAAGGAGTAAGTATCAGCGTTGAACCACGGATCAATGATCGGATTCGCGTACCAGAAGTGCGCTTAGTTGGACCAAACGGAGAACAAATCGGAGTAACTCGAATTGAAGATGCAATTCGAATGGCTCAAGAAAACGATTTAGATCTTGTCGAAGTAGCACCAGAAGCTAAGCCCCCAGTGGCAAAGATTATGGACTACGGAAAGTTCAAATATCAAGAAGCACTTAAGGCCCGCGAAAACAGACGCAGTCAAGTTAATGCGGTTGTTAAAGAAATGAAACTTCGTCCGAGAATTGAAAGTCACGACTACGAAACCAAAAAGAGTCATATTGAAAGATTTCTTATTGGTGGCGACAAAGTCAAAGTGACAATCATGTTTCGTGGTCGTGAGCAGTCTCGTCCTGAAATGGGTTATAAATTACTATCCCGCTTAGCTGAAGATTTGGCTGAAGTGAGCATGGTCGAATTTGCACCCAAACAAGATGGTCGAAACATGGTCATGGTTTTAGCGCCAAACAGAAGAAAGTCTGAAGCGGTTCGTGCAAAACAAGTTGCGCGAGACAAAGCAGACAAGTCCTCCGATACCGAATAACTTTTAGAACAAGGGACAAATAAATGCCGAAGATGAAAACACATAGTGGCGCTAAAAAGCGCTTCAAAAAAACTGGTACAGGAAAGATCACTCATGAAAGAGCTGGTCGTAGACACTTACTTGAATCAAAATCAAGCAAGAGAACAAGACGCTTAGCTGCTGTAGAGCAGTTAGCACCAGGTGACACCAAGAAAGCCAAACGCATGTTGGGTTTGCGTTAAAACAAAAACTTTTACTAGAAAGGAAGAAATGACATGGCACGTGTAAAAAGAGCGGTCAACGCGCATAAGAAGCGTCGCGTTGTGATGGAAGAAGCCAAGGGATACAGAGGACAACGTTCTCGTTTGTATCGCAAAGCTAAAGAACAAATTCTTCACTCACGCGTTTACTCATTTGCTGATCGTCGCGAAAAGAAAGGTGATTTCCGTCGCCTTTGGATTACGCGCATCAACGCAGCAGTGCGTGAAAATGGTTTAACTTACAACAGATTCATCCAAGGTTTAAACGTAGCTGGAATCGAAGTAGATCGTCGCATGTTAAGTGACATGGCGATCAACGACGTTCAAGCATTCAAAGCCTTAGTTGAAGTAGCACGCTCCGCAATTGCCAAAGCGTCCTAATAACGAAACCTCATCGTCGACCGAATCAAATGCCTTAACGATTCGGTCGACAAAGGTAGCTAACGCATTAGAATTATTAAATAAACGGGATAGAGAGTTACGTTCTGAGTTCCTAGTTGAAGGATCTCACGCTGTGGAAGAAGTTATTAAATCTCACATGGCAAAAGCAATTTTTGTTACCAGAGAATTTGCACGAACTAATAATGCACTTTTAAGCAAAGCTGCTTCTGAAAGAATTTCAATTTTTGAAACAGAATCATTAGCGATTGAAAAATTGAGTGAAACCTTAAGCCCACAAGGAATCGTTGCAGTGTCTGATTATGTGGCTACAAATTTGGAAAGACAAGATTTGATTGATTCAAACTTTACGATCGTACTTTCGAATGTCAGAGATCCTGGAAATGCAGGAGCAATCATTCGAGTTGCCGATGCAGCAGGAGCAGATTTAGTAATATTTGCCGGCACATGCGTTGATCCACACAACGGAAAAGTGGTGAGAGCAAGTGCTGGGAGTATTTTCAATATCAAAGTTAGACAGTCAGACGATGTTGCAGAGACACTAACGGATTTAGTTGATACCAATCACAACGTTTATATAACTGATGGGCAATCCAAGACGACTTGGCAAGACATAGATATGAAGAAACCACTTGCCTGGGTTTTAGGAAATGAGGCATGGGGAGTTTCTGACCAGGATGCACCCGTTGGCCAAAGAGTTTCCATCCCAATTTATGGTCGAGCTGAGTCATTAAATGTCGCCACAGCCGCAGCACTTTGCCTGTATGAAACCGCAAAAACACGAAGCGGCAATTAGAATAAAAACAGGGATTGTGAAGTTCTTTACGGCCTAAAAGTATCGCAAAAGGAGTCTGGCAGCTTATGTCACAAGATTCCAATTTAGTTAGCGCTGAATCAATTAATCTGGCAGTCTCAAGTGCTTTAAGTGAAATTGATAAAGCAAATGACTTGGATGAACTAAAATTAATTAAATTAAATCATGCTGGTGATAGATCTCCCATTGCTTTAGCTAATCGCGAAATTGGTGCGTTACAAGGTGAAGCTAAATCAGAGGCAGGTAAGCGAATTGGTCAAGCAAGAAGTGTTGTAAAAGAAGCACTTGATAATCGCATGGTTGAACTGCAAAATAATCGTGAAGATTCGATATTGGTTGCAGAAAAAGTTGATGTAACACAAGTTTTAGCAAATGCTAAATCCTCATCGCTTGTGGTTGGGGCAAGACATCCGTTAACCACAATTGCTGAACATATTGCAGACGTCTTCATTGCTATGGGATATGAAATAGCCGAAGGACCTGAAGCTGAGGCTGAATGGTTTAATTTTGACTCGTTAAATATCTCCGAAGACCATCCATCGAGAAGTTCGTCTGACACTTTTTATGTTGAATCACTTGACTCAGGTGTTGTAATGAGAACTCAAACCTCACCAGTTCAAATGAGAGCAATGCTAGAACGAAAGCCGCCAATTTATGTTATTGCACCTGGAAAAGTTTTTAGAACAGATGAATTAGATGCCACTCATACACCTGTATTTCATCAGGTTGAAGGTTTAGCGGTTGATAAGAATTTAACTATGGCGGATTTAAAAGGAACACTTGACCATTTAGCCAAAACAATGTTTGGGGAAGAAATAGAAACAAGATTTAGACCCTCATATTTTCCTTTTACCGAGCCGAGTGCAGAACTTGATCTAAAGTGTTTTGTTTGTAAAGGTGTGAATAAAAAGAAAGACTTTGATTGTAAAACTTGTCGTAACGAAGGTTGGATTGAATGGGGCGGCTGTGGCATGGTCAATCCAAATGTTTTGGAAACAGCTGGTATCGATTCAACTAGATATTCTGGTTTTGCCTTTGGAATGGGACTAGAAAGAACCTTAATGTTTAGATACGGAATAACTGATATGCACGATCTTGTTGAAGCCGACATTCGATTTACATCAAATTTTGGTTTAGGGATTTAAGTGAAACTATCAATCAATTGGATCAACGAATATGTTAAATTTCCAAAAACAACAAAGCCAGAAGTAATTGTTGAACACCTGGTTAAACTTGGTTATGAAGTCGAGGCAGTAGAAATTTTTGGTAATGTGCAAGGTCCTTTAGTGGTTGGTAAAGTTGAAAAAATTGAAATATTGAATGAATTTAAAAAACCAATAAGGTACTGCACAGTAAATGTGGGAAACAAAACCCAGGGAATAATATGCGGGGCTAGCAATTTTAAAGAAGGCGATTTAGTAGTGGTAGCCCTACCAGGGGCGATACTTCCTGGTGATTTCAAAATCTCTGAACGAGAAACGTACGGAAAAGTTTCACAGGGAATGATCTGTTCAGCTAAGGAACTTGGATTTAGCGATAATCATGAAGGCATCATGGTTTTGGCTAATGATTTAAAAATTGGTTCAGACGCCAAAAATCTTCTTGGTTTGGGTGAAACTGTTCTGGATATCTCAATATTGCCTGACCGTGGTTATGCCATGAGCGTTAGAGGAATTGGTAGAGAACTGGCTTTATCAATGAATGTTAAATATGTAGATCCAATATTGCAAAAAATTCCAAAAGTTAAGAAATCGCCAAAATTGAAGACCAAAATTAACACAAAGGATGCATCAAAGATAGCTTTAGTCACTTTAAGTGATTATAAAACTGATTCAACTTCACCTATTTTTATGCAGAAAAGGTTAGCTCAATCAGGTATTCGAACTATTTCACTACCAGTTGATGTCACAAATTATCTAATGCTAGAGATCGGTCAACCTTTGCATGCCTTCGATGCCGATAAAATTAGTGGTGGTATTCAAATAAGAAATTCCAAACAAGGTGAAATTTTAGAAACACTGGATCACGTCAAAAGAAAACTAGATTCGAGCACTTTGGTTATCGCTGATAATAAAAAAGCCCTCTCAATCGCAGGAGTGATGGGTGGTTTGGAAAGTGAAATAACTGACAAAAGTAGAAATTTGATAATCGAATCAGCTGTATTTGACAAAGCCTCGATTAGTAGAACATCTCGAAGCCTTAAATTACCAAGTGAGGCTAGTAAAAGATTTGAACGTGGGACAGACCCAGCAGTTAGTGAGTATGCAGCAATTTTGGCTGCACATTATTTGGTTAAATACGGTAAAGGAAAGATTACTGGTATTTCGATTGCGAAAAATATCATTAAACCCATCACCATAAATTTCAATCCTAATGAAGTAAAGCGTCTAATTGGGGTAGATATTGATAAGGCAACGATTCAAAAGATTCTAAAATCATTAAATATAGGAGTGACTAAAACTGGTGACAAATGGAAACTAAGAACACCGTCATGGAGACATGATCTGCATCATCAAGCAGATATCGTTGAAGAGATAGTACGTATATGGGGTTATCACAAAATTCCAAGTAGGTTACCGACCACTCATCTTGGTTCAGGATTATCCAAAGCTCAAAAAACTAAGAGAGCTCTTTCAATAAAGATGGCAAGTTTAGGTGCCAACGAAGTTTTAAACTACCCCTTTGTTTCCCTTGATCAGATTTCCCAACTTGGGATATCTAGCAAAGATCAAAGGGCCAATCTTGTTCGTCTAGCCAATCCTTTATCCGAAGACACTCCAAATTTGCGGACTACTTTACTGCCAGGTTTGATAATTGCTGCTGCTAGAAATATCTCTCGTGGGATTGACAATGTGGCAATCTTCGAACAGGGAAGTGTCTATCACCAATCAACAAAAAATGTAAAAAACATTAAACCAAAATTAATGAAAAGACCTACTAATATTGAGATTTCTAATCTGAATCATTTAATTCCTGTACAACCCAAAATGTTGGCAGGTGTATTTATGGGGGACAAGAATCAATCTGGTTGGTGGCCAAATAGTCAAAAATATAGTTGGCATGATCCAATTGAGATGGTCGTAGAATTATGCACTGAATTTGGTATTGAGGTTTCGCTAACAAATGCAAAACATGCTCCGTTTCATCCCGGTCGATGTGCTGAAATCTCTATTAATAAGAAAATTATTGGCTATGCGGGAGAGTTTCATCCCGGAGTAGTTGAGAAAAGTGGATTAAGTGGAAAAGTTTATGGTTTTGAAATATGCATAGACGACATAATCGAAAACGCCATAGACCAACTGGCACCAACTTTCTCAGCCATGCCCGTAGTAAAAGAAGACTTAGCTTTCGTTGTTGGAAAAGATGCTATGGCTCTTGATTTGATCACCACTATTCAAAGGACTGCTGGTTCACTTTTGGAGAGTGTGCGACTTTTTGATGTTTATGAAGGCAGCAGCATTGGTCAAAATAAGAAATCTATGGCGTTTAATTTAAGGTTCAGGGCCACAGATCGGACTCTCACCAGTGATGAAGTCAGCAAGATTCGACTCCAAATCGTTGAGGCAGTAGCAAAGGAACACTCAGGCTCCCTCAGAGCATAGGTTTATGCGCATATGCGTATAATTGTTTAATGGACATTGTGGTCATAGGGGCATCGGGTTATGCCGGCGGTGAATTACTTCGACTAATTCATGCTCATCCCAAATTGAAATTAAAGTCAGCTATTGCTCATTCCAAAGCAAATACTGCAATCACTTTGGAACACCCATTTCTCATTGGGAAATATGAACAAGATTTTCAAGAGTTTGACGTGGCAAAAATTGCCGAAACCGATTTCGTTTTCCTGGCTTTACCCCATGGTGAATCAGCTGGGCTAGTGGCACAA
>Ga0209550_10002608_pt1 | contig 17332 bp, 7 predicted proteins | sample LauGreSuBDMM15SN_2_FD_187567 | JGI IMG/M metagenome (GOLD analysis project Ga0209550, IMG submission 187567) | Freshwater lake microbial communities from Lake Michigan, USA - Su13.BD.MM15.SN (SPAdes) (version 5) | ecosystem: Environmental > Aquatic > Freshwater > Lake | place: Lake Michigan, USA...
GAGAAAATCGGAAAACGTGATTTGTTGTTGGCCCACTTCGTCGAGGTAGGCGGGGGTGATGCCGCGGCCGGTGGAGCCACGCGGCTCTTCGCCGAGGACCTTGACGCGGTAATCTTCGGTGGCGAGGTCGAGGAGTCGGTGGGTGAAATCGGAGACCATCGTGCGCTCGTCGATCAGGAGGCGGGAGAGGATCGCGTGGCCCTTGAGTTCGAGGGGTTTCGTTTCCCACCAGATTTTGCGTGGATCTGCGACCACGCCAGCCCCGATGCAGAGGTGCGCGGCGTCGCGGACGACGACACCGGCTGGGAGGAGGTTGAGCTTGATGCCACCGGCGGTGTGCCCGGAGTTGGCACCGCCGTTGACCTTGAGGACGACCGAGACGGCAGCGCGGGTGCCACGGAGTTCGTCGGCTACTTCGGGGATGAGGCGGCCCTTGCCTTCGTCACCGAGGGAGATTCCGACATCGGCGATCAGTTGGCTAGAAAAAGGGATGAGTGACATGAGTTGCGTGAGGCGAGTGCAACCGAGCCAGATCCGACGAGCGGAGTGGCCCCTGTTGCGAAAAAGGTGAAACGCGGTGCGACGAGGGAGGGCAAACAAAAATCCGATTCATGACGCGGTCAGGGGAGCATGGGGTGGGGTTCGTTGGCTCATCGCCGTTGCCCCTCCTGCGATGATGGAGGGGCGATTGGAAGCTCGACGGGCCCGTGCGTCATTCGATAGACCCAGAGCTTACCTCCATGAAATCACTCCTGCTTTGCTTCCTTGCTATTGCCGCGCTGGCACGCGCGGCCAGCGCGCCGAAGACGCCGAACATCGTCTTTATTTTCTCCGACGATCACGCCTACCAGGCGATCAGCGCCTACGGTGATCCGCGCAAATTGCTCGACACTCCGAACATCGACCGCATCGCGAAGCAAGGGGTGCGCTTCGATCGGTGCCTGGTGACGAATTCGATTTGCGGTCCAGCTCGCGCGACGATTCTCACGGGAAAATACAGTCACCTGAACGGATTTCCCAATAACTCGAACTCCACGTTCGACGGCGCTCAGCAGACCTTTCCCAAGCTCCTGCAAAAAGCCGGCTACCAGACGGCCATCGTTGGAAAATGGCACCTGGGCTCCGATCCGACCGGCTTTGATTTCTGGCAGATTCTCCCAGGCCAGGGCGTTTACTATAATCCGCCGATGATCAAAATGGGCGAACGGGTGACGATGCCCGGCTACGTGACGGATATCATCGGTGACGTGTCGCTCGAGTGGTTGAAAAATCGCGACAAAACGAAACCCTTTATGCTCATGTGCCAGCACAAGGCACCGCACCGCGAATGGGCCCCGCCGCTGCGCCACCTCGGCTTCGATAAAGACCGTGTTTACGCCGAGCCCGCGACTTTGTTCGATGATTACTCGGGCCGCGGCAGCGCCGTGCGCGATCAAGATATGACGATCGCGAAGACCTTTACCGACCGCGACGCGAAGTTGGCGCTGCCGGCGGGGATTTCGCCCGAACAGCAAAAGACGTGGGATGCTTACTACGAGCCCCGCAACGCCGCGTATCGCGCGGCCAATCTCTCGGGCAAAGCACTCGTGAGCTGGCGCTACCAGCGCTACATGCATGACTACCTCGCGACGGTAAAAGCTGTGGATGAAAATGTCGGCCGAGTGCTCGACTACCTCGATAAAGAGGGCCTCGCGGAAAACACGATCGTCGTTTACGCGAGCGACCAAGGTTTTTACTTGGGTGAGCACGGTTGGTTCGACAAGCGCTGGATCTTCGAGGAATCCGTGCGCACGCCGTTGCTCGTGCGCTGGCCCGGGGTGACGAAGCCCGGTACCGCCACCAAGGCGCTCGTCTCGAACCTCGATTTCGGCGAGACCTTTCTCGATGTGGCGGGCGTTCCGGTGCCGGCCGACATGCAGGGTCGCAGCTTTCAGCCACTGTTGCGCGGGGAGCAGCCGGCCGATTGGCGCACGGCTTTCTACTACCAGTATTTTGAGTACCCCGCGCCGCACCGGGTGCGTCCCCACTACGGAGTCATTACCGACCGCTACAAACTCGTGCACTTCGACGGCATGGGAGAAGCGTATTGGGAACTCTACGACCGCGAGAAAGATCCGAGTGAAATGAAGAGTGTCTACGGAGATGCCGCGTATGCCGCGACCATCACCCAACTAAAGAAAGAACTCACGCGACTGCGGCAGGAGTTGAAGGTGCCTGCGGAAATTCCGGCGCGGTTCTACGGTAATCAAGGCGCGGGCGGTGAAGGTGGGAAGAAGAAGAAACAGGCGAAACAGGGGGATCTCTGAGGATGATTACGAAACTCGGCCGTCGAGCGGTGCGGCTGCTGGCGGCTGGGTTGCTCGCGTTGTCCAGCCAAGCCGCGGTCGCCAAGCCCAATGTTCTCTTCATCGCCGTCGACGACATGAACAACGATCTCGGCTGCTACGGCACGCCGCTCGTGAAGTCGCCGAATATCGACAAATTGGCTGCACGCGGCGTCCGCTTCGAGCGCGCCTATTGTCAGTTTCCGCTCTGTAGTCCGAGTCGCTCGTCGATCATGACCGGCCTGCGCCCTGATACGACAAAGGTGTTCAATCTCCAGTATCACTTTCGCCAAGGGTTGCCGGACGTCGTTACGATCCCGCAGCTCTTCCGTCAAAACGGCTATTACGCCGCGCGGGTTGGAAAAATCTACCATTACGGCAATCCGGGTGACATCGGCACGAGCGGCCTCGACGACCCTGCTTCGTGGCAGGAAGTCGTCAATCCGGCGGGTGTCGACAAGACCGCGCTCGAGCCGGACATCACGAACTTCACGCCGCAGCGCGGGCTCGGTTCGGCGATGTCGTTTCTGAGCGATGCCAAGGGCCGCGATGAAGACCACACCGATGGCAAGGTCGCGACCGAAGCGATTCGGCTCCTCGAGAAACACCAGGGCGAGCCCTTCTTCCTTGCGGTGGGTTTCTACAGACCGCACACGCCCTACGTAGCGCCAAAAAAATATTTTGACCTCTATCCATTGGAGAAAATCGACATTCCCTCGCTCCCGGCCGGCTACGAGAAGACGGTGCCGGCGGGTGCATTATCGGCGACAAAACCGTGGCCGAATTTTGGCACGAACGTTGAACAGGCACGCCTAACCAAGCAGGCGTATTACGCGGCGATTTCCTTCGTCGATGCGCAGATCGGTCGCGTGGTCGACGCGCTGGATCGCCTCGGCCTGCGGGAGAACACGATTATCGTTTTTTGGAGCGACCACGGCTACTCACTCGGCACTCACGGACTTTGGATGAAACAAAATTTATTCGAAGACGCCGCCCGCGTGCCGATGATCTTTGCCGGTCCGGGGATCAAAGCCGGCACGCCGTCACCGCGGATTGTAGAGTTTGTGGATGTTTATCCTACGCTCGCGGACCTCGCGGGCTTGAAGGCGCCGGCGAATCTCGCGGGTGCGAGTCTGCGCCCGCTGCTCGTAAAACCCGATGCCGCGTGGAATCGTCCGGCCTTCACGCAAGTTGAGCGCGGTGGTTTCCCGGGACGGAGTGTGCGCACGCCGCGCTGGCGTTACACGGAGTGGGACGGTGGCAAGCAGGGCACGGAACTTTACGATCATGACGCTGATCCGAAGGAGATGAAAAATCTCGCGGCCAATCCGGCGCAGGCGGCTGTCGTCGCCGAACTCAAAGTGCTCGTGGCCAAAAACTGGCCGGAGCGTGTCGAGGGTGGCCAGGCCGATGCTGGGGCGAAGAAAAAACGAGCGAAGGCCAAATAGGACCGTGCGGTCGAGGTGACAATTGCGTGACCTGGGCCGGCCTAGGGTATCTTCCGTGACAATGAACCGTCTGGACGGACCTCATTGTGCAAAATCTACTCGTTAACGTTTATCTCCCCTGGGCATCGCGCGGTCTCGCTCGCGTGGCGACCCTCGGAGTCATGCTTTCATCATTACCGCTGGCCGCGCAGACCGTCGCGCCGTCGTTCAAGCCGGCCGAGGAGAAAGCGGTTGAGTTGTCACCGTTTGAGGTTCGCTCGGACGATGACGTCGGTTATCAGGCGATGAACACGACTTCGGGCAGCCGCCTCGGCACTGCATTGCGTGACACGGCGGCGTCGATCTCGCCGTTTACGCCGGAGTTTCTTTCCGACATCGCCGCGACGAATGTGAACGAGATGCTGGCCTATGCGGCCAACGCCGAGCTCAACTCTGGTGACGCCGAAGGCGCGGGCTTCAACAACCCCCGCGACTTCAACTCGGCGGGCGGTGAACCGTTCCGCATCCGTGGCATCCCTGGCGGCGTTTCGACGGATTACGTGGAAAATTCCGCGCCGCAGGACCTTTACAACATCGAGCGCGCCGAGGTGGCCAGCGGTCCCAACTCGATCCTCTTCGGCTCCGGCGATGCGGGCGGTCTCGTCTCGCTCTCCGGCAAAAAGGCGAATGTCGCGCGGAACAAATATGCGGCGACCGCGCAGTTTGGCTCGTGGGACTACCAGCGCTACACGGTGGATCTGAACCACGTGCTTGTGCCCAAGACCTTCGCGTTTCGGCTGAACGCGCTTTACAGCGATGCGCAGGGCTGGCGACGCTACGAGTTCAACGACGCCAAGCGTTACAGCGCCGCCGTGACCTACCGGCCGTTCAAACGCACGACGCTCAACGCGAGCTTCGAGGACGGCATCACGAAAAACAGCGTCGGCCTAAAGTGGAACACCACCGATCAGGTCTCGCGTTGGATCGCGGCGGGCCGGCCGATTTCCGATGCCACGGCGGCGGACACGACGCGCGGGTTCTCGAGCCAGGGCGCGAACCAACGTTTCACGTATTTCACGCAGGATGGTTTCGTGTCGAATCAGCGGAACGAACTGCGCTCAAACATCGCGCCCGGCACCGCCGACACGCTGCTGCCGCCCTCGGTCTTCTCCTACGACGTCAACTGGGCAGGTCCGCAAACGAAACTCACCCGCGAGTTCAACAACCACCAGGTCGCGGTCGAGCATCGCTTCACCGACGCGCTCACGGTGCAGGCCGTCTACCTCAAGAACGAGACGCGGGCCAAAGCGCGCTCCTTCGTTTATAACGGCAACGTGATGGATTTTCTCGGTGATCCGAATCTGACGATCCCGGCGCCGAGCGGCACGGGGACCGTCGCCAACGCCCGCGCCGGCCAGCTCTATCTCGAAACCAATCAGCTCGGCGATGCCACGGAGACGGAGAACGAAGTGAAACGCGTGACGCTCGCCTACGAGGTCAAGCTCGGCAAATCGTTCGGCCACCACCGCATGGCCGCCCTGTGGGAAAACGCCGTGCAGGACCGGCACACCAACTCGCGCCGCGAAATCCTCGTCGACCAGCTCAACCGCCCGCTGGCCAACGTCGCCGCGCCCGAGAATGCCCAAAATCTCCTCTACCGCCGCACCTACGTGAAAGAGGGCGATTTCTCGACTTACGCGCTCTCAGGGCTCTACACGCCCCTCGCGCCCTTCACTTACAACGGCCTCACCGTCAGCTCGCGTCAGCTCAACACCGGCGAACTCACTTCGGTGAAGGACATCGACAGCCTCATGCTCGCCGCGCAAAGCGCGTGGCTCAATGGCCGCGTCACCACCACCCTCGGCTACCGGCGAGATGATATCATCTATCTCGATACGACCTCCGGTCGCGTGACCGACGCGGCCGATCCGCGCGTGACCTCCGGCCAGATGGTGCTCAACGAAGTCGTCGCGCTGCCCGGCTTCAACAAGAACACTTACACGGCCGACACGCTCACGGCCGGTGGCGTGGTGCATCTGCACAAGCGTCTCTCCGCTTTTTACAACCAGTCCACCAACCATGGCGCGCCGCGTTTCGACCGCCGTATTTTGCCAACCGGTGCGATCCCCGAGCCGCCTGAGGGTCAGGGCCGCGATCTGGGTGTGATGATCGATCTGCTGGGTGATGACCGCTACTTCGCCCGCGTGACGTATTTTGAAACCAAACAAGTGGGCGATGCGGCGGTCTCGCCCAGCGGGGCGGTGACGAATGCGGCGGCGCTCGGCCGTTCGCAGACGCTCGCGGTGAACGCGGCCTTCGTGGCGGCGGGCCGCTTGACCCAGGCGCAGTCGGATGCGGCGAGTTTCAACTGGAACGCCGCCATCATCGACACCGCGAGCAAGGGCATCGAGGTGGAGCTGGTCGCGAACCCGACGAAGAACTGGACGATCCGCGCCAACTACTCGAAGTCGGAGCGCGACCGCGAAAACTTCTTCGAGGAAGGCTACACGTTCTTCGCCGCGAAGTTCGCCGAGTGGCGCGCGCTCGCGGCGGGCAATCCCGCACTGCTCGCGACGGTCGAGACGAACATCGCGGCGATTCAGACCACGGAGCTCGACGGTCGCGCGGTCGCGCAGGAGCAGGGCTTCGGTTCGATCCCGCACAAAGCCACGCTCACCACGCGCTACAAGTTCGACGGCCAGGGGTTCATGGGGGACCGCCTCAAGGGCGCGTTCGTCGGTGGTGCGGTGCGCTATCAGTCGAAGATTTTCAGCCAGACCGACAACCGCGCGGCGAGTGCCGGCGGCACGGGCAAGGAATACTACGCCGATGGCACGTTGTTCACCGATGCGTTTGTCGGCTATCGCTTCCGCCTGCCGTGGCAGAAGCTCCCGGCGAGCGTGCAGCTCAACGGCCGCAACATCTTCAATTCCGACCTCGTGAGTCTCGCGCGCTACAACGCCGATTTCTCCGGGGCGCGCCGCATCTATCTCCGCGAGCCCCGCTCGCTGCGCTTCACCGTCTCGGTCGACTACTGAGCGGCGCACCAAAGTCTGTGCACCTGAGCGCCGCTCAACGTTCGAACGTTTCCGTCGTCCTCACCGAATAACCGGTCTCCGCATCTTCGCCAACGACGGTCGCGTCGTGCCTTGCTGTGGCGGTGGCGGCTCCGCATTCGTCCCCAAGAATTTTAATATGAAACTCCGCTCTTATTTAGCCTCCGCCACCGCGGGCCTCGCGCTCGGGTGCGTCGTGACCATCGCGCCGGCCGCCCCTGCGGCGACCGCGGCCAAACTGCCCAACGTGATCTTCGTGCTGGCCGACGATCTCGGTTACGGCGATCTCGGGGCGTTTGGCCAGAAGCTGATCAAGACGCCGCACATCGACCGGCTCGCGGCCGAGGGCACAAAGTTCACGCAGGCTTACGCGGGCGCGACCGTCTGCGCCCCGTCGCGCTGCTCGCTCATGACCGGCAAACACGGCGGGCACGCCTACATCCGGGGCAATCGCGAGATCAAGCCCGAGGGGCAGGAGCCGATGCCGGCCGATACGTTTACCGTCGGACACCTCATGCAGCGCGCCGGCTACACGACGGGGATCACGGGCAAGTGGGGCCTCGGCAAACCCGACTCGGCGAGCGTGCCCAATAAAATGGGTTTCGATTTTTTCTACGGCTACAACTGCCAGCTCAGGGCGCACGACTACTACCCCGGCCACCTCTGGCGCAATGACCAGGTCGTGCCGCTTGACGGTAAAACCTATTCGCACGAACTCATCGCCAACGAGGCGCTCGACTTCATTCGCCGCAGCCAGGACCGGCCGTTCTTCCTCTTCGCCGCGTTTACGCTGCCGCACCAAAAACTCCAGGTGCCGAGCAAAGCGCCCTACGAAAATGAAGCCTGGCCGGAAAATCTGAAGACGGTCGCTGCGATGATCACGCTGCTCGATACGGATGTGGGCCGCATCATGGCGCTGCTCAAGGAGCTGAAGATCGACGATAACACGCTGGTGATTTTCAACAGCGACAACGGCGCGGCCTATCGCGACGAGTTGTTCAAGCACTCCGGTGCGCTGCGCGGCTACAAACGCGATATGTATGAGGGCGGCATTCGCACGCCGAGCATCGCGCGCTGGCCCGGCCGCATCAAGGCGGGCGCCACGAGCGAGCAGGTTTGGGCGTTCTGGGATTTTCTGCCGACGATGGCGGAGCTCACCGGCCAAAAGCTGCCGGCCGACCTCGATGGCATTTCGGTGTTGCCCGCGTGGCTCGAAGGCAAGGCCGTCGCGCATCCGCCGCTCTACTTCGAGTTTCACGAGCGCGGCTTCAGTCAGGCGGCGCGCATCGGCGACTGGAAGGCCGTGCGCCTCGGCACGAAGCTGCCGCTCGAACTCTACGATCTCAAAGCCGATCCCTCGGAGACGACCAATCTCGCGGAGAAACACCCGTCAGAGGTGAAGCGTTTCGAGGAGTTTCTTAAAACCGCGCGCGTCGATTCGGCGCTGTGGCCGATTACCGAGAATGTCCGCACGGGCGGCGGCAAAGGCGGAGCGAAGCAGCAACCGGAAACCAAGTAAGCAGCGAAGAACCCTTTCATCAGGAAAATTATGAACTCTCCACTCTCCCCGACGTTCCTCTCGCGTCGCACTCTGCTCAAAGGTCTCGCGGTGGCGGGCGTCGCCGGGTTGCTGCCGCGGCACTTGGCCGCGCAACCCGCCCCCGCGGCCTCGTCGCTGCTCGACTATCTCGCCGCGCACCAGCGGGCGGATGGGGGCTACGCGTTTGCCGACCAGGAGCGCTCGCACCTGACGCCGACCTTCGCGGTGATCGGCGCCTACAAGCTCCTCGGACAGCTGCCGCCCCGGCACGTGGCGTTGATCGACTACGTGCGCACGCACCACCCGCGCGAGCTCAAGAAACTCGAGCAGGAGCGGCGCATCTTTGAATTTCAGCAGGTGCAGGCGCTCGTGTGGCTGGGCGACCCGGCGGCGGAGTTTAAGGAGCGGTTGAACACCTTCACGGCACCGCTCGCCTACTTGAAACAATACGAGAAAAACGGGTATCCGGTTTTCCAATCCGAGCTCGGGCTCGTGCAGTGCCGGGCGCTGTTGGGGATGGACGTGGAGCCGTTGAAGCCGGCGTTTCCCGAGTACGTCACGGCGCGGCGCCGGGCGAACGGCAGTTTTAACAACACGCCGGCGGCCGACGGCGGCGACGGGCATGTGATGAACACGCTGTGGGGTCTGCAGGCGGCGCGCACGCTCTCGCTGCCCGAGGAAAAGAAGGCGGAGACGATCGCGTGGTTGCAGGCGTGTCAGCGGCCGGGCGGCGGCTTCACGTACCAGCCAAGTCCGCTCTTCGGTGGCGTGGACGATGTGGCCTACACCCGCGCGGCGCTGCGTGCGCTCGCGCTGCTCGGCGGCGCGCCGGCGAACCGCGAAGCCTGTGTCGCGTGGTTGCACTCGTTGGCCAATGCCGATGGTGGTTTCGGCGACCGGCCGGGCTGGTTGAGCAATCCGCTCGCGACCTATTACGCGCTCGATGCGCTCGACGCGCTGGGGGCGTTGGGCGGAGTGGCCAAGGTGCGGCGGCGGGCGGTGCCAGCGCGCAAGGTGCTGCCGGCGGGGCTCAAGGTATTTTCCATCCAAATCGAATCGCACGGGGTGGGCAGTCCGGCCGAGGCGGTGGCGCTGGCAGCGGCGCTGCGCATCGACCTGTGGGGTGCGAAGAACGCGAAGCCCGAGTGGATGAAGCGCGTGCGGGCGCTCGCCGCGGCGCAGAAAGTGCCGGTGCAATTTTTCCGGGCCAACGAGGAATACGGCACCTGGGTCAACGTGCCCGGCCTCGGCACCTACAGCCATACGGCCGATCTCGTCGCGCCGGCCGACACCGACATCGGGCCGCCGCTCGGCATGCGGGGCGAAACGTCGCTGCCCGTGTCGTGGCCGGATTTCCGCACGCGACGACTCGATCCGTTGCAACGCGGCGGCGGTCGCCTCGTGTGGCAGTTTGGCGAAAACGAAGAACTCGTGCGCGCGTTTCTCGACGACTCGGTGGAGCGCGGCGGATTTGCGGCGATCAGCACGTTTCACTTCGGCAATCCCGATTTCACGAACTCGGAACCGTTTCTCAACCGCTGGCGCGGACAGATTCCGTTCATCGGTCTCCAAGACGCGCACGGCGTGGAGCCGTGGTGGTTTGCGGATCAGACGACGGGCTTCCGCACGCTCTTCCTCGCGACGGAGCCGACGTGGGATGGGTGGTTAAAGGCGTTGAAAGAAAATTGGGTCGTGGCCGTGCGGCACGATGACATGAGTCGCGGCGAGACGTGGATGCACAGTGGGTCGGACGAAGTGCGCGATTTCGTGCAGGCGCGCGAAAGCGATTGGCGCTGGTGGAGTGGCGACCAGGCCAAAGCGCATCGGCCGCTGGTGTCACTCGTGGCGCTGCGACCCGAGGATGAGTTGGAGGTGGGGCGGCCGACGCAGGGCGTCGCCTTACGCGCTCGCTGCGCGTGGAAGAACACGCCGCAAGGGATGCCGCAGACGCCGCTGGCGGAGTTCGTGAAGCTCACGGTCGATAGCGTGGACGTGACGCCGACGCTGGTGGAGAAGAAGCGGACGAATGGGAGCGGGCTTGCGGATCGGTATCACCTCTACGCGGTGCCGGAGAACGCGAGTGGCGGTGCGCGGACGGCGACGGCGGTGGTGCGGGAGATCGCGACGAACCGCGAGGTGACGATGCCGGTGCGGTTTTAGGTTTCGAGGGTAGCCGCGCGTCGGCCAGCGGTCGCGGGAATCGCGTTCGCGGCGGGGCCGCGCTCTTTGATCATGGTCGCGTCGGGGCACGGCGACGCGCGGAGGTGCTATAACGTTTCAATAAACGTCAGCAGGTCGGCCATGTCTTGCACGGACATACCGGCTTCGAGGCCTTCGGGCATCAGGCTTTTTCCGGAGGAAGTGCTGCCGCGGACATTCGCGCGAGCGAGCACGACTTCGGCGCCACCCATGATTTTGAGCGAGAGCCCCGTAGCATCGTCGCGGTTAATCATACCGGTGTAGGCGTTGCCGTCTTTCGTGGTGACATCGTAGGCGATGTACTGGGGCGCGACCTCCTTGTGCGGTTCGAGGATCGCGGTGAGCAGGCCATCGCGGCCGCGTGTCTTTACCGTGAGGAGATCGGGGCCGACCGCGATGCCTGCCACGCTCCCGGCTTGGTGGCAGACGATGCAGCGTGTTTGAAACTGGATACGTCCACGGGAGGCATCGCCGGCGGCGGTGACGGCGGGTTGAAACGTGATGGTGACCTCGGCGCGAGACGGCGGAATGACCGAGGCGAGGGCGGTCCTCGCGAGCGCGATGACTGAGGGGCTTTTGTGGTGCGTGAGACTTTGGACCTGCGTCGCGGGCAACTCAGTGGGCTTGATCGTGCCGGCCTTGATGGCGTGGAGGAGGGCGGTCGCGCGATCTTCGCGGGCGACGAGAGTGGCGAGGGCGGTTTCCTTGGTGGCGGTTGGGTAGTGGGGCCACGCGCGGATCAGCGCGGCGGTGACCTCGGGGATGGTGTGTTGCGCAAGGGACTTAATCGCGGCGGACTGGATCGCGGCGGGTTGGCCGGGGGCGAGACAGGCCATGAGCGGCTCGCGCGATTGAGCGTAGGTCGCGACATCGAGGAGTTCGATGGCTGCGAGGCGGGCGGGTGTCGGGGACGTGGAATCGGCGACGGTTTTGGCGGCGTGGGTGAAGAGGGCGGTGAGTTTCTGCGCCGTGTCGGCTTTGGCGATGGTGGTGCTGGCCCGACGCAGACCGTCACCGAGGGCGCGCAACCAGAGCGGGCTGGTGCCGGGTTGAGCGACGAAATCGATGAGCGCGGCACGGTCGGCGGCGGGCGCGGAGGCGGCACGAATTTCGATGAGCTTCGCGACGAACGCTGCGGATTTTTTCGCGGTGGCGAGGTCACGCGTGAGCGCGGGGAAGAGCGCGCTGTTCACGACGGCGGGCGGGGCGCTGAGGAGGGCGGCGGAGATCCATGGGTCGGAGAAATCACGGGCGGCCAGTTGGGCGTAGGCGGTGGCGAGGCCCGGCGAGGATTGGACGGTGAAGGCGAGTTGGCAGCGCACGCGGTCGTCGGGGTCGTTGACGAGGGTGGAGAGTTGAGCGGCGAGGGCAGGGGAAAGCGGACTGCGGGCGATAAGTTTTTCGGCGTAGACGATCGCGTGTTCGCGGAGACGGGCGTCGGGGTCGGCGAGGGTGGTGAGAACGGACGCTTCGGCGAGTGCGCCGAGACCATCGAGGACGCCGAGGGCGTGATGTTTCGCGAGCGGCGACTTCGATTCGCGGATGAGTGTGGCGAGCAGGGGAGCCGCGGATTTGTCCTGACGTTCGTGGAGGAGACGCGCAGCGGTGTCGCGGTGCCAGCCGTTCGGGTGTGCGAGGGTGGCGACGAGTTCGGCGGTCGTGGCGGAGCCGAGGGCGACGCGCGCGCGGCGGTGCCAGCCGGTCGTCGTGGGGACGACACGATAGATGCGACCGCGGTCGTTGCCGTTGTTGAGGTCGAGGTGCTGCTTGATCTCTTCGGGGATGCTCCACGGGTGCTCGATGACTTCGCGATACATGTCGCAAACGTGGAGGGTGCCGTCGGGGGCGTTGGCAAAATTCACGACGCGGACCCACGTGTCGGTGCTGGCGGCGAATTCGAGGTTTTGTTCGTCGGCTGGACGGCGACCGATGAGGCTCACGCCGTCGGGGTAGATTTTTTTGCGATGGATCAGCTGGCCGCCGGCATCGCCGGTGAAGGTGTTATTGACGAAGTCCTCGCCGTAGGCATCGCCACGGAAAACGGTCGTGCCCGTGGCGCCGGTGAAATAGCCGCTGACGCGACCACCCCCTTCGACAACGCCTTTAACCACGCCACCGATCCGCCAGCGCGTGCGCACGATGCGCCAGGGTTCGTCAGGGCTGATCCGATACACCTCGGCGGCGCCACCGTCAGCGGCGATACTTTGGCGGGTGGGTGGCAGGCTGAAGAAAGGGTTACGCGCCGCGTAGTGACCATCGTACACGAAAAACTGGAGGTGGTCGGAATTCGAGCAGGCGAATTTGCGGCCGTAGTTGTCGAAGCTCATGCCGTATTGTGCGCCGCCGCTCTCGAAACCGAATTCGTAGGTGCGCGGGTCGAACCAAAAATCGCGCCCCGCGATTTCCTCGGCGGGCTGGCCGGTACGTTTTGGGCTGGAGATTTTGCCGCGGTTGCCGGGACCGCCCTGCACGTGGATGCGGTTGTCCTGACTCCACTGAAGACTGTTGAGCATGGCTTGGACGTTGAGCGCTTTGAGGCCGGTGCCGAAGCCGGTGAACGCGATTTCACGGACGTCGGCGCGGCCGTCGCCGTCTTTGTCTTCGAAGCGCCAGATGTTGGGCGAGGCCGCGACGAAGAGTCCGCCATTGGCCCAGACGAGGCCGGTGGGCAGAGGGAGATCGTCGGCGAAGACGGTGCTGGTTTCGTAGAAGCCGTCGCCGTCTTTGTCCTCGAGCATCGAGACGCGGCCGAGGTGGGGAGTGCGGTCGCGCTCCTCGGAGTAGTCGATCATTTCGCAAACGAACATGCGGCCGTTTTCGTCGAAGGAGATGGCGATGGGATCCCGGACCTGGGGTTCGTGGGTGACCAACTCGATCTTGAACCCGGGCTTCACCTTCCAGGTGGCGAGGGCGTCCTTTGTGGCGACGGCCGGGTAACGCGGGAGCTCTTTGGCGGGATCGAAGGCGGTGCTGGCGCGGGTGTTGGCGGCGGGGGCGGTGGCGTTGGGGTTGCGCGTGGTGAGCCCGTCGGGGGCGGCGAGAGCGTTTGCGACGAAAACACAGGAGACGGCGGAGAGGGAGGCGAAGAGAAATGGCTTCATCGGGGGCGGCGGTGGCGGTGGGTAACGACGTGTTCGTCAAACTGAAGGCAAGTGACAAGTGACTTCAACCGCGTTTTGAGGCTCGCGTCGGAGGCGTCTTTTATGGCCGCGAACTCGATTGGTAGACGCAGCCGAGGAGACCGCCCCGTTTGCTTGAAACGCTCGCTGGTTTTCTGGACGTAACGAACTTGAAACGGATGGTGAGATGATCGTGCGGAGATATTAAGTGGCGGGAATCCGGCGGCGATTCCGTCGCGCAGACGAGGGCGGGGAAGAAGATGGCGAAAGATAGAGACGAGAAACCTCGGCATTTGTTTGAAAGTATCCAAATTTTGAGGCGCAGCCTTGCGCTCGCGGCGAGAATTCTTCCCCTAGGGCCATGATCATTCGCCGCTCCCCTTGGCTTCATTGTTCTCTCGCCGTGCTTTTCTGGTTGGCCGGATGCAGCAAGTCAGAACCCAAGTCTGGCCTGAGCACATCGGCGGTCAGCACCGGGCAGCGCACGGTCCTGAATTTCGGCAACGGCACCGAACCGCAGGATATCGATCCGCAGATCGTCACGGGGGTGCCGGAAAACAAAATCGTGAACGCGCTCTTTGAAGGACTCGTGGCCGAGGGGCCTACCGGTGCCGACACGGTGGGCGGAGTGGCCGAGCGGTGGGAGATTTCGGAGGACGGGCTGGTCTACACGTTTTTTCTGCGCACGACGGCCAAGTGGTCCAACGGCGATCCCGTCACGGCGCAGGACTTCGTCGCGTCTTATCGCCGCATCCTCACGCCGTCGCTGGGCGCCGAATACGCCTACAAGCTCCATCACGTGGTGGGTGCAGAGGCGTTCAACAAGGGTGAGCTGAAGGATTTTGCTCAAGTGGGCTTGGCTGCTCCCGATGCGCACACCCTCCGGGTCACGCTAAAGCACCGTGCCCCGTTTCTCATTGAGGCCATGAAGCATTATTCGTGGTTTCCGGTGCATACTCCGACCGTGGAAAAGTTTGGCGGCTTGGCGCGCAAGGGCACGGCGTGGACGCGGCCGGAAAATCTCGTGGGGAACGGACCGTTTGTGCTGAAGGAATGGCGGCCGAACCAGCGGATCGTCGTGACGCGTTCGCCGACCTACTGGGACCGGGAGCAGGTAAAATTAGAGACGATTAACTTCCTGCCCACGGAGAGCATCGACACGGAGGAGCGGATGTTTCGCACCGGGCAGGTGGACCGCACCAACGAGCTGCCGAACACCAAGATCGACACCTACAAACGCGACTATGCGGGGAGTTACCGGCAGGATCCCTACTTTGGAGTGTATTTCTACCGGGTGAATGTGACGAAGGCGCCGCTCAACGACAAACGCGTCCGCCGTGCGCTGGCGTTGGCCATCGACCGGGAATCGCTCGTGCGCAATGTGACGCGGGGCGGCCAGCAGCCGGCCTATAATTTTTGTCCGCCCTCGCCGATGTTCACTTCGCAAGCGCGGATCGACGGTGATCTCGCCGAAGCGAAACGTTTACTGGCCGAGGCGGGGTTTCCGGCGGGGCGGGGCTTCCCCAAGGTGGATATCCTGTATAACACTTCGGAGAACCACCGCGCGATCGCGGAGGCGATTCAGCAAATGTGGCGCACGCGCCTCGGGGTGGAGATTGGGTTGGCGAACCAGGAGTGGAAGGTGTATCTGGATTCCCAGGACACCTTGAACTATGATCTCTGCCGCGCTGGGTGGATCGCGGACTATACGGACCCGAACACGTTCATGGACATGTGGGTCACGGGCGGGGGCAACAACGACACCGGCTGGAGTAACGCGACCTATGATGCGCTCGTGCGGACGTCACTGGCAGCGGGCAGTGAGACGGAGCGCTTGGCGAGCTATCAGCAGATGGAAGCGATGCTGGCGGACGAGTTGCCCATCATTCCGATTTATTTCTACACGCGGGTCTTCGCGGTGAATCCGAAACTGCGCTTCGTGCCCAACGCGATCGATAACCGGAACTGGAAGTTCGTGGAGTTTCTACCGTGAGCCGAGTGCGCTAGCGACTCGCGGCGGGTGGGAAAATGGCCGCGCTGTTTTATTTCAGGAGAGCCTTGAGGTCGGCGAGGGAGAGTGTGGCGGCGGCGGCATCGCTGGCCTCGAAAACGTTGGCGAGGAGGGCGCGCTTTTCGTCTTGGAGGGCGAGGACTTTTTCCTCGACGGTCCCGGAGGCGACGAGTTTGTAGCTCGTGACGACGCGCGTTTGGCCGATACGGTGGGCGCGGTCGGTGGCCTGCGCTTCGGCGGCGGGATTCCACCACGGGTCGAAGTGGACGACGGTATCGGCGGCGGTGAGGTTAAGGCCGGTGCCTCCGGCTTTGAGCGAGAGGAGGAAGACGGGAGGCGCCGCCGCGGCGCCGAGTTGAGGGTGGAGAGCTGAGCTTGGAGAGCCGGCAACCGGAGCTTGGAAACGGTCTACTTGGGCCTGACGGGCTGCGGTGGACATCGAGCCATCGAGGTAGCAGTAGGCAATGCCTTGCTCGTCGAGATCGGCGCGCAGGAGGGCGAGGAGGGAAGTGAACTGTGAGAAAACGAGGAGGCGGTGGCCGTCGTCGAGGGCTTCGGCGAGGATTTCGCGGAAGGAGTCCAGTTTCGCGGAGTCGGCGAAAGGGGAGGCGCTGGGGTTTTGAGAATCGGTTTTTTGGGCGGAAGAATCGGGCTCGGAATCGCCTGCCAGTGGGTTCTTGCCTGTGACCAAGCGGGGGTCGCAGCAGATCTGGCGGAGGCGGAGGAGTTGGGTGAGGGCGGCGAACTGGAGTTTCGTTTCGCTGGCGCCGCCGGCTTCGAGGTCGAAGAGTTCGCGTTCGGATCTTTCCTGGGTGTCGCGGTAGAGTTTGGCCTGCGCGGGCGTCAGCTCGCACCAGACGGTTTGCTCGAGTTTTTCGGGGAGCTCGGGGGCGACGGCGCGTTTGGTACGACGGAGAATGTAGGGCGCGGTTTGGGCGCGGAGGCGTTCGTCGAACCAGGCGCGTTCGTCGCCGCGGAGGCCGGCGGGTACACGCGTGAGGTAGCCGGGGAGGAGGAATTCGAAGAGGGAGCGGAGGTCGTCGAGGGAGTTTTCGAGGGGAGTGCCGGTGAGGAGGAAGCGCGCGCGGGAGCGAAGGGCACGAAGCGCGGCGGCGTTTTGCGAGCGGCGATTTTTGATGTGCTGAGCTTCGTCGGCGATGACGCAGGCGAACTCGATGGACGTGAAAAGGTCTTGATCGCGGGCGAGCGTGCCGTAGCTCGTGATGATGAGATCGTGAGAGGCGAAATCGGCGGAGGATTCGAGGCGGTTCGACGAATGGTGGACGAAGGTGCGGAGCTGTGGGGCGAAGCGGGCGGATTCGCGGCGCCAGTTTTCGAGGAGGGAGGCGGGGCAGATGACCAGCGAAGCTCGTGAGTCGAAGGGCCCGGGAGCGGAGAGCTCAGAGCTGAGAGCGGAGGACTGAGCTCCCGGCGCTCCGGCGGAGCTTTGGCGAGCCGAGGAGTTGAGAGAAGCAACGGCGGCGGAGACGGAGTTGAGGGAGGGCGTGCGGCGGAGGGCGGTGGGCGGGGCGTTGCGGTTGGGGGGGGCGTCGCGGGACGGCACGGCGGCAAGCGGCGGTCCTCCGCGGGAGGCGACGGCGCTGAGGAGAGCGAGGGCTTGGAGGGTTTTGCCGAGGCCCATTTCGTCAGCGAGGA
>Ga0209550_10002610_pt1 | contig 17316 bp, 19 predicted proteins | sample LauGreSuBDMM15SN_2_FD_187567 | JGI IMG/M metagenome (GOLD analysis project Ga0209550, IMG submission 187567) | Freshwater lake microbial communities from Lake Michigan, USA - Su13.BD.MM15.SN (SPAdes) (version 5) | ecosystem: Environmental > Aquatic > Freshwater > Lake | place: Lake Michigan...
GGCAGCAAAACACGGCGCGGAAGGTTCCAAGTTTCTGGAGATTCTGGATGAGAGTCTCGAATCACGGGCAATTGCTGTAGCTGCCCTCTGTCTCTCAAAGGCCGAGTTCACCGCTTCTTGGACCCAACCGCCCTGTGAGATCCTAGAAGAAGTTGCCGCCGAACGCCCTATTTGGGAGAGTCGTATGGGTCGTCGTAGCCGCCGCGTGTATAAGATTCCTCCCGAATGTCTCGGCCTGACCGAGCGTGGAAAACTCTCCGTGTACGAAACGAATGAAAAAGAGATTATAGGACGCTTAACTCTTTGCAGATCACCCTTCTGGGATTCCGCCGTGGAAGCCTACGGAGGCTGGGCGATGAAGGACAGGGCCCGTGAATCCTTCTATGATACCTATTTCCCGGATGATATTCCGGATGAATGGTCTCTGGCCGAAAGAGCCAAATCACACGGGCGCGGTGCCTCTGCAGATGTGGCAAAAACGATTCAAAGTTGGTACGGACATCTCCCCTGTAGTCTTATCTGGAAGCCGCTCAAGTATGCCCCGTGGGATCTACGAGTAATCCCAGGACTCGTCGATTCCTGGGCTCTCCAGCCCGTCAGGCGCATCATCAGACCAGGGGACGGGGCCGTCGAACTCGTCATCCGGCCAGAAGCCGTGTAGAGTTGGAAACTCTGTAGGCAGTGTAATGCTGATATAGGTTTCAATAATATTTTCGTATGTGTTATTGGTCAAAGTGTAGATGTGGACACTCGTTTGATTGTCATCATCGCTACTCGTCACAGTGCTCTTATCGTCGTCTAGACCAAGTGCTTTTTTACGGAGCTCACTGAGGTTCGCGTCATCCTTACAGAGCTGCGCGGCGAACTTGTTGATGCGTTCCGTCTCGTCCGTGTAGGATTTCCCGTTACCGTCTGTGTAGAGAATCAAATGATGATCCCTACAGAGCTGTATCCACGCCCTTATACGAGGATGATTCTGCTGAGCTCTCAGGCCCCATAAATATAGATGCGATATAAAGCTCTCCCCATTCTTTTTGTGATGAGCCTCGATGAAATCGCAGATAACATCTTGGGTGTCTGCATTAGGATTCTTGAACTCCTTGGTGAAGATGTGATTCTTCACTGTACTGGCGAATCGAGCCTTGAATGTGTCAGCATTGTAGCCTGATGCCAGCAGCCCTTCCACAGCCCAGTGCGAGTGCCCCGCCCTACGGATCTGATCCATGATGCAGCGGAATTCATTCTCGGACATCACACAGTTCGTATAGGGATTTCTCGGCATGAGATATTTGGGAAAGAGGTAGCTGTGTGAAAGAAGCCGCTCCACACTGTCACGGAGAATCGTGGTCGGCTCAAACTTGTAGTTAGTGCGCTGAGCCCATACGGAGAGCGTAACGGGATTGACTGGAGGCTCGCCCGTCATGAGGTCCTCCTCGTTCCCGTTCTTGAAACGTCGCCGTAGCCAGCGTGTCAAGAAGGGTCTGAAGGTATTCACGAGTTTCTGGTTCTTCTTCACATGCTCTACAGCATTCTCCAGGAACTTGATCTCAGTACCTTGAGGAACAAAGAGGATCCGCTTTGAAGGCGCTTTTATCTTGTATGATCGAATATCTGCCGCCAGATTTCTCAGGAGCTGGACTTGCGAGATCTTGGAACCCATCTGCTGAATAGTGAATGTCAGAACCCAATCTTCGTGTCGGATCAGGAGCCAGTCTTTCATATCCACGTGATCTCCCTTGCTACAGTGGCCGATCTTTGGTTTCGGCCGTGGGTCACTCCTGCGAATGAGAGAGGGAACTCCTATAGAGAATGTTTGATCCATTTCGTACTAAAAAAGGGTGAGGTTCGGTTTATCAATTTTTCTCTTCGTAAAATACCTTTTTGCCCACGATCCGCCCTTTCGATTCATATTCTCCGTCATATACCATACCATCCTCAGCCGCAAAGAGGGGTTCGTCATTGATTTCGACCCTTTTCACAATGGGCATTGTAGGCTGAGTGGGTTTCTCCAAGTACATGTGCTGCGGGCAACGCTTGAATCCCCAGAGCACGGCTTGCGCACATGGCTGTAGGAGCGCGGGGGCGTCGGGTCTCTGACAGATGTAGTCACAGGCAATGTCGATTTCATCATTGGTCGAGTCGACAAGATACGGTCGCACCTTCTCCTTCTTAATCGCCTCCATGAGAGGATGATGTGGTTTCCCGAGAGTGGTTGCGATGTCTTTGGCTAGACGAAGCATATTGGTTTGGAGTGCCTCTTCAAAGGCGTCCCAAAGGATCGAGGGGATTGCGCTACCGAGTTGCATAGGTTTGGCGCGGGCAGGGACGAACGTACAATTTTATGGGCGTTGGTAGGATGGTACTGAACTCCGAATGGGGCCCACATCTGTGGAAAATACTCCATACATGTGCCGAAAAATGTGGGAAACAGACCATACAGATGCTACATGAAGATGAGATCCGCGCTTTCATTCATCTCTTACAGATTGTGGATGCGATTCTGCCCTGCACTCTCTGCGAGAAACACTATAGGGAATGGCGGATGAAACGGCCGCCTGCCTTCTTAGGAAAGACTCCCACCGAGTTTCATGAGGCCGCTACACGATGGGTCTGGGAACTCCATAATCATGTGAATGAGATGCGGGGTGTCGCAACTAAGCCATTTTCGGAAGACTTTGGTACAAGGGATCTTCAAGAGAGTTTAAAAAATCTCATGGAGGTCCTACATCGTGCGAGACTACAACGCCTCATATCGGCGGATTCAATACGGGAATGGTCTTATAGACTGAGGCGGTTCCTTAAGGTTTAGGAGCATACACACACGTCATAGGCTTTTCAGATTTTGCAGAAGATGGAATAATCTGCTGCATCACGCCAAACACATCGGCCGCACGAGCCCCACAGGTGGCCGCGAGTTGGTACCATCCGTATCCAAGTCCCCAACCCGCTAAAACGGCCAATAGAACACCCGCAGGTGTTTCCGTATTGGTCGTGAATCGAAGAATAGCTACCAATGCGGTCAACCCCACGATAACGGCGATGATTGTCTTTGCCTTTGACATGCGATTCGAGACAACAATGGGGTCGAGCTTAGAATCCACAGGAAGATATAAGATGGCGATAGCGTTTGAGGCCATGTAGTTCGCGAAGAAGAAGACCTGCATCATCCAAAAGCTGGGGGCCACATTCTGGAAGGGGCTATTAAAGCTGCTATCAGGAACGATCAGCCCCACATTTGAAGATCTGACAAAAAAGGGGGATCCGTTCACACCAGTAGGAGGTAGAATCATTCCAGTGATTGTCTGCAGAAGCACCGTGGCGATAGGTACTATTAGCACCTGCCCCACGAAAAGAATAAAGAGCCCCATATTCCCTAGACCCAGCGCCAAGAATCCCACGAACGAAACGAGGATCAGCGGGAGTGTCCGAAAAGCCATAAGGAGTGTTGTGCGGATCGACTGTAAGAGGCCGTTCATTACTGTTACCTTTGATTATTTAGGGCATACATAGAGTTTCTTACCATCCGCAGTGCGACTACGGAGAAGAGGAATGCCAATGAGGTTGATACTCTGTGGTCCAAAAAGGCGGAGATTCTGCTGCACCAGTAAGTATCCGAGAACGAGACCAATCATGGCCGATACTAACAGAACCCACATCGATTCACACTTAAATGCCACCCGGAACACTATGAAGAACGCAAGCAGCATCAATAGGAGGATGGCGCTCATGTAATAACGGGAAGAATACGCCGGGCCGAGTGCCTCCAGCTCCTTTGTCTGATGATTCAGTGTAGAGAATACATAGGCGGAGGCGGTTGCTAACATATAGATGGGTATTGAGGGGAACGAAGGACCCAGTGACTCCTCTCCAAACATTGACATGGATAGCATCGAAGCCGAGGGGTATACGAAGCCGGATCGACATTGGGAGGTGAAGGATTCGGCGGTGGGGAGAACTGTACCCGAGATATTCGCATAGTTTGCGCCAAATTTTATGAGCCGGTAGATGATGGTTGCCTCAAGTAAGGATCCACAGAGCACACCATAAGGAAGTGACTGCATGAGGATGGCAAAGATACCGGATACAACCACGAGAGCATCAGGAAAGAGGCGTATTGTTTCAAGAGCGACCGGTATGATTGTTTTGTTAAATACATTTTGCTGTATGTTTTGTAGTCCGCTTACGATGGACGCCATTCTGACCTGCCTTAAGAAAAGCGGTGAATATAAACTAGCAAGATGGGCATTCCTTCCTATTATAAACGTCTTATAGACCGATATCCTAAACTCGTGCAAAAGGGAGAGGCGATGAAATCAGATGCTCTTTTGATGGATTTCAATTGTCTCATTTACCAATGTGTTCGGAGTGATAGCTTGCCGATATTCACTATGGATACACGGGATGCATGGGAGAAGGCATTGATTGAGGCAGTGAAGAAGTATACTGTGAAAGTCTGGGAGACCGCGGGGAGACCATCGACGGTACTGATTGCCGTGGATGGTGTCGTACCGATGGCGAAGATCCGACAACAGCGTCTGCGGCGATTCAAGTCGCGTTGGATGGCGGCACGCGAATCAGAAGTCGGGGTACGGAAGCCTGGGGAGGAAGTCTGGGATACAAACTCTATCACTCCTGGGACAGAGTTCATGGAGAAACTTGCGACGGCTCTGAAAGTCTTGGCGGCTGCACGTGGCTGGAAAGTGAGTTGTGCAGCGGAACCGGGAGAGGGGGAGCAGAAAGTCATGGCCTGGGTTCGTGAGGAAGCGGCGAACTTGGACGGAAAGTCGGTTGTCGTCTACGGACTGGATGCCGATCTTATTGTTCTTTCACTTCTGAGTATTGCTAGGACAGTTCCACGAATCGGGAGTTGGAAGCTCTTACGCGAACTTGCAGAGTTTCAAGGAGGGAAGGCAGATGGTGGAGTCTTCGGGACTCTGAATATTCGGGAACTTTTGGCAATCCTTGTTCCTGAAGGAATGACGGCGGCAGAATATATGATGGAGTATGTTTGCGGGATGAGTTTCCTCGGAAATGATTTTCTGCCTCATTCACTTTCTGTGAAAATGCGGGAGGGGGGTCATGATCTTCTTTGTAGAACATTGTCGGAGCTTCACGCGGGAGGCAAGCGGCTGGTTTTGGGCGACAAGGTTGAGATTGCAACAGTTCTGGAACTTGTGAAGGAGTGGGCGAAACATGAAGAAGAATGGATCGATGAGAACTTTACCCAGAAGTATAAGGCGCGTCCATTCCCTCCAAGAAACGAGCGGGAGCGCTTGATGAGTACGGTGGAAAAGTTACCCCTGGAATGGAAGGAGGAGGCGGCCATTTGGAAAGAAGGGAGAGGACTCGTAGTCGGATGGGAGGGGATCTATGCAGATAAGTGGCTCTACGGGGCTGGGCCAGATCATACGGTGCGTGAGTATTTGCGCGGACTTCAATGGATTCTGGATTATTATCTCGGGAAGCCGGTGAGTTACGCGTGGTATTTTCCTTGGAATGTACCACCTCTTTGGTCAGATCTGGAGATGGAACTTTTGGGCGGGGCGACCGTGACCCCGAATCCTGTTACCTTGCCGGTGGCTCCACAGGAGCAGCTGGCGATGGTGTTACCTTTAGATTCTTGGTGGTTATTGCGGGATCCGCGTTTGCGTGCGTTACCAGGCAAGTTGCCAGCGTATTGGCCAAAGCGGTTTGGCTTTTTCTCTGTAGGGCGGAGATGGTTGTGGGAGTGTGAGGTGGAAGTACCCGTTCTTACGGCGACACGGCTTAAACAGTGTTAACAACCAGCCAGTTCACAGTGCTTGTATCAAGTGCCGTACCGGTTACACTGAATGAGCCAGCACTCTGCGCAGAGATAGAGAAGTGCCCCATGGTGCCTCCAAGTGTCTTACGGGACAGGAAGATCTTAGAAGTTGTGGCTACAGCAGTTGTATTGACTACAATAGGGGTTGTGCCATTCAGTGTAAGCGTTCCTACCACAGCACTTCCGCCCACAACTGGGTTTGCCGTGCTTGTGACGCTATTCGTCAGCGTCAGGTTACCAGCAGAAACCACATTACTAGTACCAGTCACCGTAGTACCAGTCACCGTAGTACCAGTCACCGTAGTACCAGACACCGTGGCGCCAGACACCTCTGCAGAAGAAGTGATGTTACCAACTGCCGTCACGGTGCCCCCAGTGTAAATAGAAGGTCCCAGGCGAGTGGGGGTCCCACCAGCAGTCTCTGCCACATCGACAAAGGCACGATTCCTGTCGGTGCTGTACAAAGCGAACCCAGGAGCATTGGGGTCAATGAATCCACGCAGGCCTGTCACGCTGTCAAACACAGACACCCAGATGTGGTTCAGGTTGTTGTTGGACACGGTAGTCCCCTGGTACTTGTCTCCAAGCACCAAGCCAGGGTTTGCGCCAGGGTAGAGCTTCTTTCCCACCTCACGCAGAATACGCCCTGCCGGGCAATTCGCGGAACTCACTGCGGCTCCAGAAGGAAGAGTGGTGATTAGTTCGAGCTGTCCCTCCGTGTTAAAGTTGGTGGTGTTCAGCTGAGTCGTGTACTGGTAGATGGAGCCATTGAAGGCTGCCGTGGTGATGTAAGAAAGCTTGCTCGTGGCCTCTTGGACTCCGTTAACAGCGATTGACATTATACCTATTTGTGAGGTTTTAATGTCGGCTTCTAAGGTTTAAGAGCACGATCACACATTATGTAAAAGAACAGCATATTGGTTGCTACCACCAAGGCCTGTATGAATGCAAAGAAGAGGTTAGAGACTGTCAGATTCTTCTTCATGCTAACGAGAGCATACAGGACACCCAGCACAACAATCGTGAGAATCACGGCATACACAATGTAAAACGTATAAAACCAGGTACAGATCGTAGAGCTAGAGATCTGCTTCATCCATTCGGGCTCCATTATATTATGTCGTGTTATTTTCGCTGAGAACTTTTTCATCATAAAAGCTAATGGGAAACACCCAATCGCACAATCCCTCACATGTCCGGATTTATAGAGATTTACTCCGGATCCAAAACCCCCAAACACGCGCCGAAATGATACGCACTCTCCTCGTTGCTCCGGAATACTTGGCTTCTTTCCGGTCTGCTGGGATTTATCCGCAGATGTTGGCCTTCATTGCGCGAGTGGAGGCCGGGCAGCGGCCAGCGGCTCTTCCAGGTGAAATGGCGATGACTGCTGTTGTACCACAGACTCTACCAAATCCACAAATCCAGACCCTTTCAAACCACCAGGTCCAACCCCAACGCGCCTCTACCACAGTAACAAAAGGTCGTAGAGATGAAAAGGCCCTCAACTATTTCCAGAGTTGTCTCGAAGTCCTCGAACTCGAAGAAGAAGTTGCTCTCACCGAAGAGGCTCTCAAAAAGGCCTACAAGCGCGCGGCCCTCAAGGCCCATCCAGACAAGGGCGGCTCCGAAAAGGAGTTCGAGGCCATCACACGCGCCCATGCCTATCTCGGCGAGATCCTACTCCGAGTGAAAGGTGGTCGCACAAAAGAAGGAAAGGTAGAAGCCCCCGACCGACTCCGTGATACGCGCGAAGGAGCCTCCAAAGAATGGGAACTTGTGGAGCCTGTCCGGTTGAATCCCAAAAAGCTCGATATGAATCTCTTCAACCAAATGTTCGAGCAAACCCGCATCCCAGATCCCGAAGAGGATGGATACGGCGATTGGCTGAAGGGTGCCGATGCACAGAATAGTTCGCCCAACTTTGGTGGGAAGTTCAATCGCGACGTCTTCAATAAGGCGTTCGACGATGAGGCACGCGCAAAACAAGGGAGCAACGCCGTCACGGTCAGACAACCAGAGGCACTCACACTCGCCCCCAATAGTGGTGTGGAGCTCGGCCGCGGAGGAGGCGGAGGCTTCACGGCCGCCGCGAATGCAAATCTGAAATTCACAGATCTCCGAAATGCCTATACGAGTGACAATATGATCACGAGCCAGGTGGCCGATGTTCGGATAGAGGCCCGCAGCTTTGACCAGTTTTCAGCCAGTAGGAAACAGGCACCGGCGCCTCTGTCGAACCAAGAACTCGCCGGCATTCAAGCAGCAGAAGCTGCTGCCGCCCAGCGCGAGGAACAACGACGTCTCCGAGCCGCGCAGGAAGATTCACTCGGCAGCCAGTATTTCGAGAGGATGAAGCGGCTCGTGTTAACCAATGGCGCAAAGCCGGTTTGATACAAATAGCCGCCCCAAACAGGAATGGCGAAGCCAGAAACATTACAACTCATTGCTGTGTCTATAGTTTTGGCTACGGCTGTACTCGGAGGATGGTACGTCGTGAACAATATTCAAGCAAGTGATAACATGCAGGATCGCCATCTGCTGAAGCGCGGTATGGACCTACCCGTCCTCTGGATCTACGTGAATAACAGCGATGTGAACTCTCGTAACTGGATGGATTTCGACTCCCGTTCCTCTCGTGCCATCAATCTCCCTTTCCTGAATCTCTGTTACGAGAGCTGTGTGAAGGCGAACGGCCAGGAGTACCGCGTGGAAGTCATTGGTGGTCTCGCGGAACTCGCCGTCATTCTTGGCGGCTGGGAGGCACTCCCACTCCCTCTTCGTAATAGTGAGGCCGTCGTCAATGAGCCCGAACTCAACTGGATTCGCGCGGCAGTTCTCGCCAAGAAGGGTGGTCTCTGGGCCTCTCCTGCACTCATATGGCTGAAGCCTATGGGCCCTCTTCCCAAGGATAACGTGGTACTCTTCGGCTCGGACGACGAAGTCAGTTTCGTCGGCGCAGCCGGTACTTCCGCCCCCTCTCTCCGTGTCGCGTGGTCGCCGGCGCCCGAGAACCCAATCTGGGTGGATTGGGAGCAAAAGGCCCGCACCCGTCTCGAGAAGCGGGCGGGAGGCTCCGAGTTCCGTCGTGATGAGATGGCCGATGCTGTCGATGCGATTCGTATGGGCGAGAAACGAGGTCAGGCAGTGGAAGTGCGACCTACAGCAGAGTTGACTCGTAAAGGAGCTGCTGGACGTCGCATTCAGTGTGAGGATCTTCTCGCTTCAGGAGAGGTGGCGGAGATTCCTTTTAAGCTCACACCCGAAGCAGTATACGTGCCTATTCCTTGGCCTGAGCTCAAGGAGCGGCGGGCTTTCGGCTGGTTTCTTCGTATGAGTGAGGATCAGATAATGAAGTCCGATTTGGCTGTAAGCCATTTGTTCCGCGGAGTGCTCTAAACTTATCTGCGACGGGTTGTACGACGCTTCATCTTATTACGCCGGGTTGCACGCCTGCCCCCACTTAGCCTATTAACAGCTCCCTCAATCTTGTTCACACCGGCCCTAATAGGATCCATTAATGCGTTTATTACCGCATTAATTTCGGTATTCGAAGCATTCGTAAGAGTATTTTTCATTTTCTCAAGTTTACGTACGAGTTTTTCATAAATATCCTTACGAAATGAAGGGGAAAAATCTTTCAGTTCGTCCTGGAGCTTATCATCCAGAGATCTCTTCGCCTTATACAATGCATTCTTTGAATAACTAGGGGGAGAGGGGGGTCCATTGTCATTACCATCGTTACGATAGTTTTCATTTATGGGATTCTTCTTACGCTTAAACCAATCAGATATCGGCATTTATATATTATAGCTCAAGAAAAATCCACTGTCATTGATGCACCACTCAGATCACGAAAGGGATTATCAGGCTGTATTTGATACAGCGTCTGTTTATGCTCCTTATACAAGCGCTCCTGGACATGAATATCATATCCATGAGGCCGTAAAATGTGTCGAAAGATGGTCACTAGTTTCGCGCCATTCAGTTCCCCATGAAGAAACCGCGCGGCCTTGCACGGCAGATAATAGGGCTCCAAAAGTGGTAGCCATTCATCATGCCCTGTGATAACTAGCTCATCTTTTGTGAACCACCGTAGATCTTCCACACCTAGGAGCCCCGTGGCCCGGAGAACGGTGGAAACGAGTTCTACTGGTGGCTCCTTTCTAAATAACTTTTTGTGTACCATTCTAACTATCCTCTGTAAAGAAGAGTCTCATTAAATCCAAAGAGTGCGTTTTGCCTTGAGCGAAGGAAATCCACCCTTTCAGGATCAGTTGGTGAATATCCTGGTTCATTTTCGGCGAAAGAATCCCCATCTGGATCACGGACGAAGTGAGTTCGTGGAGAAAATCCTCATAGGAGATTCCCGTTTTCCAGATATCCAAGAAAATATGTATCATACTATCCTTATCCTTCCTCACATACGCCTTCAGAAGATTGAGGCAGAGTGAAAACGACGGCGATGCGAAAAGAGAAACGACTTGCTCGGATGTGATTGGCTCCTTCTTGTTTCCGTACACCTGACACAGAATCTGACAAATGTTCCTGATCTCTGTAGGTGTTTGTGCAAGACTCATGAAGATCGCAATGGCGGCTGGGGAAATCGTCAGTTCTGGGAATCCCGCCTTTGTACAGAAATGCTGGACCAGAATCGAGGGGGAGATCGTATCGAGTTCTATATGGAGGCATCTGGATTTGAGAGGCTGGATGAGATCCGTCCCATGTCTGCTGACAAAGATGAAGCGCGTCGTATGGGAATGCGTCTCCATGGGCCGGCGCAAAGCCTGTTGGGAGATCATCGGTAGAGAATCGGCATCGTCGACAACAATGAAACGATAGACCCCCTCACGCGAAGAAGAATGGCGCACAAACTCGGCAACGGATTGACGCACACAGTGAATGCCGCGATCCTGTTCGGATGACAGCCAGAGTGTCCATTCAACGTCGCGCGTATTGATTCCGTGAGGAGTATAATACGCCTTCAGGAACTCGTTGATAACAGTCGTTTTTCCGCATCCGTATCCGCCCGATATGAAAAGATGGGGTGGATCCTGAATAATATGATTTAAGAGTGCAACTGAATCTTCTTGGCCGACTAGGCTTGATTCAAACACCATCCTACTTGTTCTCGCAGAGATTCTTAAAGCTGGCGATGCTGGTCTAAACACTGTAGAGATCTAACTACAAAGGAATATGCCGACACCATATCAAGTACTGGGGGTGGGTCGGAACGCGAGTGGGGATGAGATCAAGAAGGCATATCGAAAAAAGGCGCTGGAACATCATCCTGATAAGGGTGGGAATCCCGAGGTGTTCAAAGAGGTCCAGCACGCATATGATATTGTGGGTGACGAGACTCGTAGGACATTCTATGATCAGACTGGCTCAGAGCAGGAGGAACAGGGCGGTGGTGGTATGCCTTTCAATCCCTTTGGTGGAATGCCCTTCGGTGGAATGCCCTTTAACGGCGGCAGTCCTTTTGGCGGAGTCCCGTTCGATATGGGACAGATGTTTGGGGGTGGCGGTCCGCGTAAGATGCCCAAGGAGCCTAAGGGTCCTCCCAAGGTCCACGAAATGCCTCTCACGCTTGCCGACTATTATTATGGCAAGACTGTCACCATACAATCCGAAAGGCAGACGTTCTGTCTAGACTGTAAGGGGGAGGGTGCAGAATCCTATGAGAACTGTAGGGAGTGTAACGGGAGTGGGACTCGGCAGCAGTTCATTAATATGGGACCTATCCGAATGATGTCACAGGGACCCTGTGCGCCATGTTCTGGTGAAGGAAAGAAGGTGTCAGTTGCATGTCGTACGTGTAACGGGACAAAGTTCATCAGTCAGAAGAAGTCGGTTGATGTAGTGATTGAGCCTGGGATGCGACCCCACGAAGTCATTGTCTTTCCAAAGGAGTGTTCGGACAATGAGCGGTACGTGGAGGCGGGCGACTTACACATCGCTCTGCACCAGGCGGACGAGGACATTCCCTTAAAACGTGTAACGTTCACGGACGATTTGGCAATGTCAATAACGATTAAGCTGAGTGATACGTTGATTGGGGGTTCTCAGATAGTTCAGGGCCATCCTGCACATCGTGATGGGTTGAAAGTCGAGATTCCTGTAGGGGTTCAGAATGGTACGACGTTTATAGTGGCGGGGGCCGGTATGCCGAGGAAAGGTGGGACCGCTAATGGTGATCTTCGCGTGCAGGTAACACTTCACGTGACGAACGGTGATGTCGCTCTTTTAAAAAGGAATAAGGAGGTGTTGGAGGGGGTGTTTAATAGTAGTTTGGTTACATCAGCTTAGGAGCAAAGGCACTGGGATCCGTTGCCAGCTTCCACTCGGGATTCATGCCGGCGAGAGCACGGGCCTCTCCTGCAGGGCTGAGAAGCATGCCGGGCGCGGAATAGTCCTGGGCCTGGGAGAGGGCGTAGGCAAATCCTCCGCGCATACGCCTCGTACCCTTCTTGCCCTTCTTCATCTTCTTCATTGTCATACGCTTCTTACCCCCATACATCATCTTGCCTCCGCACATCTTCTGGCCACCATACATCATCTTGCCTCCCATCATACCCATCTTCTGGCCACCATACATCATCTTGCCTCCGCACATCTTCTGGCCACCATACATCATCTTACCTCCGCACATCTTCTGGCCACCGTGCATAGCCATCATCTTCTGGCCACCATACATCATCTTGCCTCCGCACATCTTCTGGCCACCATACATCATCTTGCCTCCACCGCTCTTCACCATTGTACCTCCACACTTCTTGCATTTCATCCCCTTCCTGCAGTTCTTCATCATTTGCCCACATTTCTTACACTTCATCTTCTTCATGGTCATGCCCCTGCGCTTACCACCGCCGGATTGATCGCTCATTCCCTGGATAGCTCCCATGGACTCGTCGAGAACTGCCACGCGTGCCGTAGCGCGCAGAGAATCATCAAGAACACCCGTGTATCCCACCGGGGCCATACCACCATGCTGAGCCGTGTGGTGAGACAGATAATCCCTGCCCTGCGCCAAGCTCATCTTACCAGCCTCCAGCATACTGTTATCGCTCACGCCTGCAGGATTCATGTTGGCCCCACCGTACAAGCGCATGCGCTTTGACATTCTTCCGCGCCTTGACCCAGACTTCTTTCCGCGCTTAGACCGCATCTTCTTTGTAGATGATCGGGCCATTTCTACGAAGTGCCTAGAAGATTTGTCGTTTGAGCCCTAATAAGATCGCCATATAGATTGTAAACCATGACCCAAGGAGAAATAGGCCTCTATCACCAAGTGTAAAGCCGTGGACAGCCAAGAGCAGATTTCCAAGTACGTTCAGGGCCAAACTACTCGCACTGAAATCGACCGTGCGACCCGTGTTCAAAGATTGATATAGCTGTGGTAACGTTGCTACGACAGCTATAACAAAAACTATGTTTGTTAGAAGATAGTCTTTCATCTAGATCATGCTTAGAAGCCGCGGAGAGCAGGGGCCTGGATACGACGCTTCTGGATCTTGCCACTGGCGATATAGATGGAGTTCTCCGTCATAACAATGTAGTCATCCTGTACCTTGTAAACCTTCTGCACGAGACTGGTGAACTCCTCGCTTGACTTGATCAGCATCTTCTCCTTGGTCTCCTGGTCCTCACCCAGAAAGGCCTTCCCTGCCGTAGTATCCAGGTAGTAATCGAGAAGAATAGGCTTGTCCTGTTCAATAGCAAGCTTCGCTGCATGGACCAGGACTTGTGCGGAAGGCATTGCCGGAGTCTGAACAGTAGGGGGGGCGGACATCTTAGATTCTGAGGTGTTCTGGGAAAGAGCAAGAGTTAATTTTACGCGTGCCTGCACATTACTTACAGAGTCGTAATGTAGGCTAACGCACATTACTTAGCTATAGCCACCCGATGCTTCTGTAGGACTTCGTTCATGAACTGGTAGGCCTCCTCTAGCTGTGGTCTGTTCCGTGCGCCCGTAATGATGATGCTCCCTGTCTGAAACGCCGCGATCGTAATCTTCTTACAGGACCCTACTTGCTTTCCATCCCCCTGCCCTGTACAGAACCTCGGGCACATGCATATCCCGTGCTTCTTGTCGGAGGCCTCGTTGTAATAATATTTCGTATTCACTCCCTGGTAAATCGTCGTCTCCAGCGTACTCGAGAGCCGGTATTCCTGGCAGAGGATCCGATGAAGCTCTGCGCGTTTGAGTTGGGCGCTCATCTTGTAATCAGAGTTCAACAACTGTATGGAGAACTTCGTCACCGAAAGAGGTGTCGACGATATAGAAAGCTCGGCGAAAGCGCCCAGCACGAATTCCAGCACGTCTCGTGAGAACTCCTCCGAAGTCACACCTGTCATTTGGAATCCTCCGTTCGCGAAGAGCTTCATATTCACTTCCTTGTACTCATCAGCGTCCGTCCTCTTCTTCCTGATCACGAGCGTGCTCTGGTTGAAGAACGTCTTATCACTCACTCGGCGCTTGGTAAGCATATCACGTGCCGAGTGTCCAACAACTTTCGTCTCATGTTCCATCTTCAGGATCCCCTCGGCAGCATAGCCAATAGGGATCAGAAGAGTTGGTATCGCCTCAAAGAGTTTCCCCAGATCAATCGTGGATCCCAAGTGACCCGTTGTCACAAGTGTCGAAATCCTTAAGGGCGTAAACTCTAGGGCGTTCATGGCTGTACGGATCCCACCGGTGGCCACTCTTCCAATTTTACTCGTATGTGTTTTTCAAACCAATCGGACAAGAGGCCGCTACGTATTTTCGGGCCACACTGTTTGATGAAATCGGTGTCGGTGATCTGTAGGATTTCCTGTAGCGCCGCGCTGGTGAGATAGCCCGTGATTTTCGCAGAAAACAGACAGAACATTGCGAGATCGAGATATCCCCACTTCTGTAGGATCTGACTGAAAAGCGCCGGGACTTGTTTGATATGCACATTGAAGCACTCATTCCAGAGTTTCACACAATCTTGGTAGCGGTTGGGATTCAGGAGAAAGAAGCGAATGTCTCCACGGCGAAACTGGATATCGAGTCCGGACATTGACGCCTCATTCCCCAGAATCTTCTGGATGCGAAACTGGAAATCCTGGGGCTTTGGTGCCTCAAAAGGAATCGTGAGGAACTTGTGCACGATGGATGCGTGGATACGCGATATGGAGTTACAGAGAAAGATGATGAGAACCTTCTGGGGGCTCATATCTAGTAGGGGTCTGAGAGCAATCTGGGCCTGGTCTGTGAGCGTCTCGGCTTCGTCAAAGACAATCACTTTGGGACCGGTCGTCACGAAGAGCGCATCAAAAGAGGATCGGATAAAGGGGTACACACGACTACGGACTGCTTCGAGTCCGCGTTCATCACTCGAGTTCAAAAAGAGCGCGCGACCGAAGAAAGATTTCGACTTCTGGGAACCGTGGAGCGCCTCGACAAAGAACTTCGCCGATGTGGTTTTCCCGGATCCTGGTGGGCCAATCATGAGAAGATGGGAACGTGCCTCGGGCTGCTTGACCATTGTTTGGAGAAGTGTTTCGATTCGCGGTGGGAGACCAAGGCCTTCCATTTACTAGTTTCAGCCTTTATCTTTTTAGACCAGGGGTTACCCGAAGTATAAAAAAGGCTTAAACTTCACAGCGCGGTGTGATTATAGGAAACGAATGCCAGCCGCGAAGGGTAAAAAGAAGACTGAGATTATTGAAACCCCTGTAGTGACAGAGGTTGTTCCCGATGTTGCTCCCCCAGCAAAGAAAAAGGCAGCCAAGAAGCCTGTGAAGGTGGTGGCTGTGGTGACGGCAGATGGTATTGACGGCTCTTTCAACCCTGAGCCAAGGCGACCCCTGATTGCCCATCTGCCTATCAAGACTGGCGACGTGCTTTTCAATGACAGTGTCCTTCGCTACGATCCCAATCCACCAAGTGCTGCCGATCCTGCTCCCTACGATGCAGCGGATGGAGATATCTTTACGGCAGGACAACAGAGTATTGAGAGTTCTACTCCTATGGCTACGCCTATTGCTACTGCTACTGCAGCGCCAATCGTGGAGCCCACGAAATCAATGCCCTGTTTCGCGAAGCACAATCTCATGGTGGAGTTTAAGGGATCTACAGAGCAGTCTCGTCTCCCAGACAAGACAGACATTGCCTGTTTTTGGTGTGCGCACAACTTTGACCACATGCCCTGTATCATCCCTGAGCGAGAGGTGAATATGATCTACATGGTCTACGGTAACTTCTGTACTCCCAACTGTGGCGTGGCCTTTCTTCTTTCTGAGGGGCTGGATCCCCATGTTCGCTGGGAGAGAATGGCGCTCTTACACCGGATCTATGATAGCCAGGGTACGGGTCGTATCTTCCCTGCTCCCGCACGCGAGAGTTTGAAGCTCTTTGGCGGCCCCATGACTATCGAGTCCTATAGGGCTACGATACATGACAAGAAGGTGCGTGTCGATCTTCATATGCCTCCCATGGTTAGTATCCTCGGCTCTATCGACACGAAGCCGATTGATTTCTTCGATACGGCGCACAAGCAGGGGGCTGCACCATCCTTGCCCCAACGCTCTGTAGAGGAGGGTCTGCGTCTTAAGAGGACGAAGCCACTGAAAGAGCGCGAGTCCACGCTGGATACGGTGATGAACATAAAAATCGGGGGCGCGCGGTAAAAATTGAGGGTTGCCGCTTGTACCATGAAAAGTATAGAAGATGGTTGAACACGCTGTAACACAACTTCTCCGCGATCTCGAGAGGACCGTTCATGAGCGTGTGGAGGCCATTGAGTTGTTCCTGCGAACCAAGGGTACCAGCTCTGAGAACTCTGTGAGCTCGGATAAGTATGATAGCATGATGCGAGCGCATCAATACCTTCTTGGAAGGATTGATGCACTTGAGCAGGAAGTGGAGCAACTACGGATGGAAAAGGCACAGGATGAGATCCCCTTTGACACAAGCAGCCTGTTCAATACGGCACCCTTGACTGGGATCGTGGTGAGTCCCAAGATGGATCCACCTGAGAGCATCAACGAAGCTGACCGTCTGCTCTTGAATAGTAGTGCTCGGAAGGCGCTGGAGTCGAAGAAGGTTGAGGCTGCTCCTGTTGCCGTGCCAAAGCCTGTGCCTGTTGTCCCTGAAGCTGTTGAAGAGCCCGAAGAGGATCAAGAGGAGTTCCAAGAGGAGGAAGATGAGCAAGGACTGGAGCTCGATGAGTTCGAGTATAAGGGCTCGACATACTACCGTGACCAAGACAAAAATGTCTACATGACGGGCGAGAACGGCGACATTGATACAGAGAATCCGATCGGGGTTTGGAGTGAAGTGAAGGGACGCATTATTACCAGGAAAGCCAATCCCTAGATAGAATGGATGGGTTATGTACTCCTACGATTATCACGGGAGCACTTTTTGTTGCGGCCATTTTTATTGACCTTCTCCGACATGAGTTTGAAAATCTGCCTGGGCATTCAATACTCGGCGTGATCAGTGTCCTCTTGATAGCAGGTCTATGTGAGAGAGGCATGGT
>Ga0209550_10002611_pt1 | contig 17316 bp, 15 predicted proteins | sample LauGreSuBDMM15SN_2_FD_187567 | JGI IMG/M metagenome (GOLD analysis project Ga0209550, IMG submission 187567) | Freshwater lake microbial communities from Lake Michigan, USA - Su13.BD.MM15.SN (SPAdes) (version 5) | ecosystem: Environmental > Aquatic > Freshwater > Lake | place: Lake Michigan...
CGACAAGGCAGACATCGAATTCCCCAACGACTTGCTGCGCGAGATCGACCGGATGGAGTTTTATTGCTACGAGACGCGCCAGCTGATCAAGGCCAAGACCCGCCCACTGGTGTTCATCACGTCCAACAACGAAAAAGAGTTGCCCGACGCCTTCCTGCGCCGCTGCTTTTTTCACTACATCAAGTTCCCCGAAGCGGACACCATGCGCCAAATCGTGGATGTGCACTTCCCGACGCTCAAAAAAGACCTACTGGCCTTGGCGCTCAAGACCTTTTACGACGTGCGCAGCCTGCCGGGCCTGAAGAAAAAGCCCTCCACCAGCGAGTTGCTCGATTGGCTCAAGCTATTGGTGGCCGAAGACATCCCGCTCGAAGCCCTGCAAAGTGCTGATCAAAAGTTGTCGGTCCCCCCACTGGTGGGCGCTTTGCTGAAAAACGAGCAAGACGTGACCTTGTTCGAAAAGCTGGTGTTCATGAACCAGCGCAACCGTTGAACATGAACCGATGACCTCTCCCAACCCTCTCATGGAAGGCATCTCAGATGCTGTGGGCTTTGTCGGCGGTGCGCTGACCGGCTACTGGGCCGGCAAATGGCTGGGCCTGAATATTTTCAGTGCCGGTTACGACAACGCCAGCATCGGCGGCATTTTGCTGGTGGGCTTGGGCGGCGGTGCAGGTCTGCACTTGGCGCGCTTTTGGCGCAACAAACAAAAAGCCAAAGACCAGGACACGGACGCATCATGAATCCTTGGATCGCCCCCACTTCGCTATCGGGTCAACATGTGCAACTCGTGCCTTTGTCGCTCCTGCACCACGATCACTTGGTACAGTCCGTGCGTGATGGCGAACTTTGGAACCACTGGTACACCGCCATCCCCACACCAGAAGGCATGGCGGCCGAAATCACCCGCCGCCTGGACTTGCAGGCCAAGGGCAGCATGTGCCCATTCGCTGTGATCGACCCAGCGACCGATCAAGCCGTGGGCATGACCACCTACATGAACATCGACGCGGCCAACCGCCGGGTTGAAATCGGCTCGACCTGGTACCGCCAAAGCGTGCAGCGCAGCCCCCTCAACACCGAAGCCAAGCGCTTGCTGCTGGGACACGCGTTTGAACAGCTGCAATGCATCGCGGTGGAGTTCCGCACGCATTTTTTCAACCAGCAAAGCCGCCGCGCCATTGAGCGCCTGGGCGCCAAGCTCGACGGCGTGCTGCGCAGCCACCAAATCAACCCCCACCCTTTGGGCGCTGGCGCACTGCGCGACACCTGCGTTTACAGCATCATTGCGAGTGAATGGCCCAATGTCAAAACACACTTGGACTACCAACTCGCACGTGTGCGAGCCTGAGGACAGAGAGACGTCATGCTGATCGATTTTTTCTACACCCTTCGCGCGGCCAAACTACCGGTTTCGGTGCGTGAGTACCTGACTTTGCTTGAGGCCCTGCAGGCCAACGTGGTCGGGCCAGCGTCTGATGCCTGCAGCATCGACGATTTTTACCACCTGGCCCGCACCGTGATGGTCAAGGACGAAAAGCACTTCGACAAGTTCGACAAGGCTTTCGGCGCTTACTTCAAGGGCGTGGAGATGCTGACCGACTTCACCAAAGAAGTGCCGCTCGAATGGCTCGAAAAAATCCTGCAAAAGGAACTCACGCCCGAGCAAAAAGCCGCCATCGAGAAGATGGGCTGGGACGAGTTGATGGACACTTTAAAGAAGCGCCTGGAAGAACAAAAAGAACGCCACGAGGGCGGCAACAAGTGGATCGGCACGGGCGGCACCTCACCGTTTGGCAACGGCGGCTACAACCCGCAGGGCATCCGCATTGGCGGCAAAGGCGGCAACAAAAGCGCCATCAAGGTCTGGGAGCAGCGCGCCTACAAAGACTACGACGACCAGCAGGAACTGGGCACGCGCAACATCAAAGTGGCGCTGCGCCGCCTGCGCCGCTTTGCGCGTGAAGGCTCGCAAGACGAATTCGACCTGGACAACACCATCCGCAAAACCGCGGCCAACGCCGGTTACCTGGACATCCAGATGCGCCCGGAGCGCCACAACAATGTCAAAGTGCTGCTGCTGATGGACGTGGGCGGCACCATGGACGAGCACATCAAGCGGGTCGAAGAAATGTTTTCCGCCGTGAAGGCCGAATTCAAGCACCTCGATTTTTATTATTTCCACAACTGCGTGTATGACTTCATGTGGAAGAACAACAAGCGCCGCTACGCCGAAAAATTCCCCACCTGGGACATCCTGCGCAAGTACAACAAGGACTACAAGCTGATCTTCATTGGCGATGCGACCATGAGCCCTTATGAAATCTTGCAAAAAGGCGGCAGCGTCGAATACAACAACGAAGAAGCCGGGGCCGAATGGCTGCAACGCCTGACGCACACCTTCCCCAAGTTCGCCTGGATCAACCCAGAGCCCCAAGGCGTTTGGCAATACCGCCAGAGCATCTCCATCGTTCAGCAGCTGATGAGCAACCGCATGTTCCCGCTGACCCTCAAAGGGCTGGAAGATGCCATGCGTTTGCTGAGCAAATGAGGCCACCAGCGCGGCCCGCTGGCTTGCCGCGCACGGCCCTGACCTGGCTCTTGGCTGCGCTTGCAGCTCTGGCCTTGGCACCCTCCTGGGCACTGGCCCAAACGTCCCAAGCTGAGGCGCCTGCCGCACAAAAACAAACGCCCGCCAGCCCCCAAGCCTTCGGCCTGGAAGTGCGCAGCAGCGACGAGAGCATCCGCGACTTTTTGACACAACACCTGGACTTGCAGCGCTACCGCAACCTGAGCGATCTGGACGAGATGGAGCTGACACGTTTGCTGCGCGAGGCCGATGTGCAGGCCCGCGAGCTGCTGGGCACGCTGGGCTTTTTCAAGCCAGTGCTGCGCTGGTCGCAAGACAAAAGTGCCAGCGACGGCAACTTGGGCCAGGTGCTGGTGGAGGTGGATACTGGCACTGCCGCGCGCATCTCCGAAGTGCAGTGGCAGTGGCTGGGCGATGTGGCCGATGACCCCGACGCGCTTGCTCAGCGGCTAGCCATCGAACAGCAATGGACTTTGCCTGTGGGCGAGACCTTCAGCCAAAACGGCTGGAGCCAGGCCAAAAACCAGGCCCTGCGCCAGCTGCTGGCCCAGCGTTATCCCTGGGGCCGCATCCTGCACAGCCTGGCCCTGGTGGACGAACCCAAGAACCTGGTGCGGCTGTGGCTGACGCTGGAATCCGGTCCGGCTGTAAGGCTGGGGGCCTTGCAAATTTCTGGGGCCGAAAAATACGGTGCTACTCAGGTCGAGCGATTGGCGCGTTTACCTGCCGGCCAGATTTACCGTCAAAACGATTTGCTCGAAGCCCAGCAGCGCCTGGTCACCAGCGGTTTTTACGATTCGGTGTTTGTCAGCCTGGATACACAAGGCAACCCAGCGCAGCCACCTGTCAAAGTGGAGCTGAAAGAAAGTCTGCGCCAGAAATGGGTGCTGGGCCTGGGCGTGCGCAGCGACAGCGGTGGCCGCGTGAGCGCCGAGCACACGCACCACAGCGTGCCGGGCCTGCATTGGCGTTCGGTCAGCAAACTGTCCCTGGACAAGGACTTGCAAAGTGCGAGCCTGGACTTGCTGGCCCCACCGGACGCCAGCCTCTGGCGCTGGAACACCTCGGCCAAATTCGACCGCGAAAAACTCTTTGACATCCCCTTACAAAGCCAACGCTGGCGGGCTGGTCGCACCAAACTGGGTGAAAAAATTGACCGCTCTTACTTCGTCCAATACGACTCGGCACGGTTGCAAGGCGGCCTCCAGGCCCAACGCGAATCCATCAGTGCCAACTACGGCTGGACCCGACGCCACTTTGACAGCCTGCCTTTTCCCAGCAGGGGCCTGGGCGTGGGCATCGAGTTGGGTACGGGTGTGACGCTCGGCAGCCAAAGCGAGCCTTATGTGCGCTGGCTGGTCAAAGGCCTGGGGATCGTGCCTTTGGGCTCCGGCATGGGCCGCCTGGCCGTGCGCGCCGACATCGGCAGCGTGGTCAGCCGCAACACCGCCAACCTGCCCGCCACCCAACTGTTTTGGACAGGTGGCGACAACAGCGTGCGCGGTTATGCCCCCAACAGCATTGGCGTGACCGATACAACCGGCGTCACCACACCAGGCCGCTACCTGGCCGCGGGCAGCCTGGAATGGCAACGCCCCATCCGCTACAAAGGGCAAGCCACCGATTGGGAAAGCGCCGTGTTTGTCGATGCCGGTGCGGTGGCCGAGGACCCCGGACAACTCAAGCCCAAAATCGGCTATGGCCTGGGCGCCCGTTGGCGCAGCCCGGTCGGGCCGGTGCGCATCGACCTGGCCTATGCGCAGGCGCTGCACAAGCTGCGCCTGCACCTGAGTGTGGGTTTCACATTTTGACGATGAACACCCGCACCGAAGCCCACAACGACACAGATCCACCGGCGCAGGCCGTGGCCTCGCCGGTGCGCCCCACGCCGGACAAGACCTCTCCTGCGCATTCGCTTTTGCGGCGCGTGGTGGCCGCTCTGGGCGCTTTGTCGGCCATGAGCCTGTCGGCCTTGTTGGGGCCCTTGGCGCTGGCCGCCGCACTCTGGGGCCTGTGGTCCTGGACGGGCACCCCCGGGTCTTTGGTCACCGCCCTGAAAATGGTCCACTGGGCCTTGCCCTCGGGCCAGCAGCTGCGCAGTGCCGATGTGCAAGGCAACCTGCGGCAAGGCGGGCGCATTGGCCAGATCAGTTGGCAAAGCGGTGGTTTGAAGGTGCAGGCTAAGGATGCGCTAATGGTGCTGGACTGGTCGCAGCTGTGGCGACAGGCCTGGCCCCTCAAGAGCATCCAGATCAACAGCCTGCGCGTGCAAGACCAGCGCCCTCCCCAACCCCTCACGCCCCTGACCGAGCTGCGCCTGCCCGTGCCCTTGCAATTGAATTTGCAGGTGGCCCAATTCAGCTGGCAAGGCAGCACGGCGGTGACGCTGTCCGATGTTCGGGCCCAGTACGCCTATGACGGGCAAGAGCACCGCCTGGATGTCGACTCGCTCGCGCTGGCCCAAGGTCGCTACACCTTGCAAGCGCGTTTGCAGGGCGCAGCGCCCATGGCCTTGCACATCACGGCCCAAGGCCAGGTTCAAACCCCGGCCAGCGGCCGCACTCCGGCCCTGCAGCTGCAGGTGCAGTCCACGGTACAAGGCCAATTGTCGGGCCCGCAAGCCCAACTCTCGGTGCAAGCCGAGCTGGCCCCCACACCCGGGCAAGGCGCTTTGGGGCGCGCACAAGACAAGGTCCATTTGGCCCTGCAAGCGCAGATCCAACCCTGGCAAAAACAAGCGGTGTTGCAAGCACAGGGCCAGTGGCAAGCGCTGGACCTGGCCCCCCTGTGGCCTGGTGCTCCACAAACCCGCTTGCAAGGCCAAGCCCAGCTGCAGCCCGATGGCGAGGCCTGGCAACTCGATGCGCAAATAGAGAACCTGCTGCCCGGTGCCTGGGACCTGCAACGCCTGCCGCTGGCGCAGCTGAGCCTGAAAGCCCGCCATGTGCAAGGTTTGTGGCAGGTACAGCAAGCCGAGGCCCGCCCGGTCACAGGCCAGTTGCAAGGCCAGGGCCAGCAAACCCCACAGGGCTGGACAGGGCAGCTGGACATCCAAAACCTGCAGCCCGGCTTGCTGCACAGCGCCTGGGCCGGGCCGGTTGTGCAAGGCCGCCTGAAAGCCGAGGCCACCGGCTCAGACACCATCGCGCTGAGTGCCGACCTGCAAGCGCAAAAGGCACCGACGCCGTCCCCCGCCAACGTCGCCACCCCATCCGCGTTGCTCTGGGAGCAACTGCAACTCACAGGCCAGTGGCACCCCGACCGCTGGGACATCGACAGCCTGCGCTTGCAAGCCGCAAAGGCTGTGTTGGAGGCGCAGTTTCAATGGCAACCGGCCCAAGAATCGGTGCAAGGCCGCATGACACTGCAACTGCCCGGCATGCAAGCCACAGCCCAAGGAAACCTGGCCCCCCTGAACGGCCAAGGCCGCTTGGATGTGCAAATGCAAGACGCCGCCCTCAGCCAATCCTGGCTGCAGGACCTGCCAGGCTGGGGGGCTCAACTCAAGAGCTTCAAAGCCAGCGGACCGGCCCAACTGCAAGCCCAATGGCAAGGCGGCTTTGCCCAAGCCGATGCGCCGCTTTCTTTGAGCCTGCAATGGCCGCGCATCGAATGGGCGCAGTCCAGCCCCGCCAGTGCAGCAGCCCCTGGGTCAAGCACCCGGCCAGTGCCTTGGTTCCTGGCCCCGGGTCAGCTGAAGATGCAAGGCACGCCCCTGTCGGTACAGGCCGAGCTGCAAGCACGCCTGGGCCAGGGGCCGCTCAGCGCCCAGTTGCAAACCACCTGGCGTGGCAACCGCGCCGATGTCCACAGCCTCAATTGGCAAGGCCGCATCGAACAGTTGGCCCTCAGCACCCCCAACACGCAAAGCCCGTCGGCCGCGCCCTGGCGTTTGGCTTTGCAATCCACACCCGCCTGGCAAGCCCGGCTTGACCAGATGGCCCTGACTTGGGATCCGTCGAGCTGGATGCTGCAAGGCCCTGGCCCAGGCCGCCCCCGCTTGGAAGTCGAATCGGGTGGCTGGACAGCGCCCGGCCCGGGCCAACCCCAGCAGACCCACGGGGCGGTGCGCTGGACAGACCTGCCTGTCTCTTGGGCGCAAGCCTGGCTGGGCACCGACATCCTGAACGAGATCACGCTCAAAGGGCAGGCGCAGTGGCGCATGGACAAGGACCTGGACTTGAGCCTGTCGGCCGAGCGCACCCAGGGCGATTTGCGCATCCAGTCCGACAGCCTGCCCGGGCAACTCACGACCGCTGGTTTGCGTCAGGCCCAGTTGTTCTTGCGCGTACAAAACGAGCAGATGCAAGCCGATCTGAAATGGGACAGCGCCCAAATGGGCCAGGCACAGGCCAAACTGCAAAGCCAGCTGAACCGAACCCCAGACGGCTGGCAATGGGCCGAGCAGGCGCCTTTGATCGGCAGCGTGCAGGCCAGCTTGCCGCAGATTGGGGCCTGGTCGGTGCTGGCCCCACCGGGCTGGCGCGTGCAAGGCACGCTGGACGCCAGCCTCACCGTGAGCGGCACACGCAGTCAACCCCAGTGGCTGGGTCGTTTGCAAGCGAACCAACTGGCGGCCCGATCTGCCGTGCAAGGCATCGAGTTCAGCCAAGGGCAAATGCAGGCGCGCCTGCAAGGCCAAAGCCTGGTGCTGGAAAGCTTAAGCCTGCGCGGTGCCGGCGCACAAGGGGGCGAACTCGAGGCCCGTGGCCAGGTCGAGTTCAACGCCAACGCCAACGCCAACCCCAAGGCCCAAGCCAGCACGCGCACCAACCCTTTGCGCTCGGCCGACATGGCTTTGCAGATCGAGGCCAAAAACCTGCGCGTGAGCAACCGGGCTGATCGGCGACTGAGCGTCTCGGGCAATGTGACGGCGCGCTTGGCACAAGGCCAATTGCAACTGCGCGGCGGGCTCAAGGCCGACCAAGCCCTGTTCATCCTGCCCGAGGGCAGCACCCCCAGCCTGGGCGACGATGTGGTGGTGATTCGCCCCGGCGTGGGCGAACTGAACCTGAGCGCCCTGACCGCCCCATCCGACCCCAACACGCCCTTCGGCTCTTGGCTGGGTGTGCCCGATGTGCGTGTCATGCTCGATTTGGGGCAAGATTTTCAGCTGCAGGGCCAAGGCCTCAACACACGCCTGACAGGCCAGGTGGAACTGCTGAGCAACGCCAGCACACGGGGCCTGCCACGCCTGAGTGGGCAAGTGCGCACCGAAGGCGGGCGTTACAAAGCCTACGGTCAGCAGCTCAACATCGACACCGGCGTGCTGCGCTTCAGTGGCCCCTACGACAACCCCAGTCTGGACATCATTGCCCTGCGGCCCAACTTGCCACAAAAAGTCGGCGTGCAAATCACGGGGACCGCCTTGCTGCCGCGCATTCGCTTGTACGCAGACCCGGACCTTCCCGACGCCGACAAACTCGCCTGGCTGGTGCTGGGCCGCTCAGCAGCCAACGGGGGTGCCGAATCGGCCGTGTTGCAACAAGCGGCGGTGGCCCTGCTCAGCGGCAACGGCAAAACCCTGACCGGCGAGTTGGCCAGCAGCTTAGGACTGGACGAAATTTCACTGGCCAGCGGCAGCCGATCAGACGCCACAGCCACCGGCGCGGCAGTGACGCTGGGCAAACGCTTGTCCAAAGATTTTTATTTGGTCTACGAGACCAGCTTGAGCGGCGCTTTTGGCAGTTTGTACATTTTTTACGACCTCTCGCGCCGCCTGACCCTGCGTGCGCAAGCCGGCGAACGAAGCGCGCTGGATCTGATTTTCACGGTGCGGCGAGATTGAACTGCTTTTTTTGTTGCTTTCACAAGCCATAAATCCCTGAGTCTTCAATACCCGAACATCATTTAAAAGAGTTCTTAATATTTACATATTTACCAAAACCGTACTATCATCGCGAAGTTGCCCTGTTTCTGGGCCTCCAATCCACTGAAGTCAGCTTTCAAATATGAACAACCCCACATGGCGTTCTGAAGATGGGCAGCTCTTGCGAAGTTTGCGGGAAGAGGCAGGTATTGATGAATTGGTTTTCGCACGGAACAACACCGTGTCATTGGCCCAGCTCAAAGAACTTGAACTCGGTGGCCACAACAGTTTTTACACCCCTGCCATCAAACGCAGGACGGGTGTCAAACTGCTCGGAAAATTGGGGCACGAACTGGTCACGCCAGAGGTGGTCACCGCAACCCAAGAATCCGCCGAGCCCAGCGTGAACGAGTCCCCCTCTGCCATGACCACCGTGATGGCGCCAGAGACTGTCAACCATCAATCCGATTCCCATCGACGTGGACAGATTCAACAAGCTTTGTTTTGGTCTTTGGGTGTGCTCAGTCTGGTGGCCCTGACCGCCATCAAGCCTTGGAGCTTGTGGGATGGGACTGCAACCGACCGGCGCTCTGACCACCAAGCAACGCAGACCTCTTCCCCCAAGGTCTTGTCAACCCCCATAACTGCGCAGTCCGCGCCCGTCCAACGCGAGCTGATGCCTTCTGCAGCGCCAGCCGAAATGATCTCCTTGGCCCCTGCCAAGGATCAACTGTCCAGGCCTGCGGTCAAAGTCTCATTGCAAACCGTCGCCACGGCCTGCGATTGGCTACAGAGAGACAACAGCAAAACCCACACGCCCGACCAGCCACTCAAACCCGGCAACTATGTCTACCTGGAGGCCCAAGCCGACACCGAGCTGTGTGTGCTTGACAGCCAAAACCAAAAAACAATGCTGCAACTTAAAGCGGGCATGGCCAAAAGCGTTTATGGCGCTGCCCCTTTTCTGGTTCACAGCCAGGATTGGCAAAACCTCAAGTTGTTCTTTCAGGGCCGTCGTGTGGTAGAAGCCCTGACCGATGTGCAGCTCCTGCTGCTGGACAGCCAACCGCTTTGACGCGGCCACTGAACTGCCGCGCTCGGGCCATTACAATCCGCATCCTGGCCACCGTAGTTCAATGGATAGAACTCTCCCCTCCTAAGGGAGTGATACAGGTTCGATTCCTGTCGGGGGCACCACCTCGATGTGCGCAGAAGTGCAGCGAAATTCGTAACTTCCACTGCTAACAACACTCTAGAGACTTTTGAGGTCCGTGATGGTTCGAGACAGTCAGGATTAAAACGCCTCAAACCAGCCACTTTTGCCTTTTTAATACTGTGCGTTTAATTTGCCTAATTGCTTAGAAGAAGAGGCTTGCGACATGCTGTCAGACAAGTTATTCAGATAGCGAGGAATAGCAGGTTCGTGAGTGAGGTTTAGCATGTGGTGCAATCCAGGAGGGGTTGTAACGTGACCCACTAGCCAGCCATGCGCGGTCATTCGAACGCCAATATCAGCGATGTTGTGTTCGTAAGAACCATATGCGAGGATGGACAGTTTGGGGTCGCCAAAAGTGGTGAGGCCAAGGGCTGTGGTGCCTGTCTGAAGAGCACATCGAGTATCGATGACGCGCTGAGTTACGCGTTGATAACCCGACTGACCAAGGTACTTCATCACAGCCCATGCAGCTGCAATAGCGCCACCTGGACGCGTGCCTACCAACGTATTGGTGGCGTATTGGCCCCGTGGCCAGTTATCAAAGGACCAACCCATTCCTGCAAAAGATTCTGCGTCGCGGAAAAAGAGAGTCGATGCCCCCTTCGCGGTGTAACCATATTTGTGCAAGTCGGCTGAAATTGACGTTACCCCCGGAACCAGAAAGTCCCAGTCTGGAATGGTCTCACCGAGTTGTTTGGCAAAAGGGGCAAAGTATCCGCCTACGCATGCATCCACATGCATCCATATTCCGTGCTTCTGCGCTAAAGCCGCAATCTCGCTGATGGGGTCAATCACACCATGTGGATACGCAGGAACAGAGCCCACAATCATGACAGTGTCAGGGGTGATTGCCGCCTCTATAGCGGCCGGGTCAGCACGAAAATCAGCCTGCAAAGGAGTACGTACTGTGTCTAGGCCCATAAAGTGGGCGGCCTTGTCGAAGGCCGGATGAGCGCTGCAGGCCATCAAAATCTGGGGCTTTCCGCGACCTGAGTCCCGCTTTTTTGCCAGATCGCGTGCTGCTTTTACAGCCAGAAAAATGCTCTCAGTCCCACCGGTGGTCATCGCTCCTCGCGCCTGCGCGTTACCATGCAGCAAGCCTAGCCCCATTTCAACCACTTCAGATTCGAATTTTGCAAGGCTGCGAAACGCGCGCAAACCGAGGCCGTTTTCTGAGAAGTACATCAGATAGGCCTGCTTTGCCACCTCCAACACATCGTCGCCGGCATAGTGAATAAACATGGGTACCTTGCCGTTGCGCCAGTCCACATCATCCTTACCCGCTTCGCGAAGTTGGTCTTGCAGTTCGAGCCATGGTATGCCTTCCACCGGTAAAGTATTCAATTCATCCTTCTTTCCCGCCCCAGTGGACGATATGGTTTTCAAGTGCTCGAGCGCACAGGTCAAGGGTGTAGCCCAACGAAGCCATGATCAAGGCCCCAACGATCACCACGTTAGTCAGCAAAAAGTCAGACGCTGACATCGCCATAAACGCGATACCGGCGCTGGTGGCAATCATTTCTGCGCCGACCAACATCGTCACGCCAATCCCGATGCTGACGCGAATACTGGTAAATATGCCCGGCAGACTGGCCGGAAAAATAACGCGGCGAAAAATCATGGAACGAGAGGCACCTAGTGCCATCGCTGCCTGTACCTTACGTTGACCAACACCACGCACAGCCTGCATCGCGCTGATCGACAGAATCGGAAAGAGTGCCAAGACAATGATCGCAACCTTGGCCACCTCGCCTATGCCAAACCAGATGATGAGCAAAGGTAGCAAGGCTAACTTGGGCATGGGGCGGCTGATCTCTATTGGTGGGTCAAGAACAGCCTTGACGGTTTCATTCATTCCCATCCATAGCCCAAGCGGCACGGCAACAAGCACTGTGAGAGTAAAAGCAAAGCCAAAGCGGAACAGGCTGATACCTAGATGAAACCACAGGCTCTTGCCTTGGTAGCCGTTTTTAATCAGCATCGAAAATGTGTCCCACACCGACCCTGGTGATGGCAGAAATAAGGGTGCAACCATTGGCTTTTCACCAAATGGGGTGGTAACAAGCCACCACATCATGAGTAAGGCCACGAATGAGCCAAGGTTTATCCAATTAGAACGCCTTGATTTGTAGTTGGTCGAATTCAACGCATCACCTCTTGGCGCTGAGCTGTCAAAGCCTCTTCACGCAACATGCCAAATATGTCGGACTTCATACGAACAAACTCGGTGCTCGTCACCACTGCTGGATCCCGGCTCAGCGCGAACTGCGGCGTCAGTCTGGCCTTGATTCGTCCAGGTCTGGCGGTCATGACAACGATGTCTGTTGCCAGGAATAACGCCTCTTCAATGCTGTGTGTAATCCAAAGAACAGTCTTTCTAGTGTCCTGCCATATGTGCTTGATCTCCTCTTGCAGCAACTCCCGCGTCTGCGCATCAAGCGCTGCAAAGGGTTCGTCCATCAGCAGAATTTGCGGATCATTGGCTAACGCTCGCGCAATGCCCACCCGCTGCTGCATGCCACCTGACAGCTCGTAGGGGTAGCGCCGTGCAAAGCTGGTAAGACCCACCATCTCAAGGTAATGTGCCGCAATGCTGGCAGCTTCTATCGGGCTCTTGCCAGTGGCCAAAGGGCCAAATGCGACATTGTCCTGAACACTCATCCAAGTAAATAACGCACCCTGCTGAAACACCACACCCCTGCGTGCATCGGGTCCACTGACCGGCAAGCCGTCCATCATGACCTGTCCGCTGGTGGCCGTCTCGAAGCCAGCAAGAATATTCAATAAGGTGCTTTTGCCGCAACCCGAGGGGCCGACAAGGCAGACGAAGGCGTTTTCTGCAATATCGAGTGATATGGGTTCCAATGCGAGTACGGATTCAGGGCCTGTGCCAAAGCGTTTGGATACTTGATTGAAACTGGCTTTTACAATGCCCTTGGGAGCATCATCAGATAGGCTTACACGCACGACACCAGACATTGGTTCGGGAGATGCTGTCGTCATCACGAACTTCAGACCATCTGCGCTAAGAAACTGCTGTCGACTAATCCATTCATGTCCTTAGGCAGGGCATTGATCTGCCCGGTTTCTTTCAGGAACGCGGCCTGAACTTGCAGTGTCTTTACTACCGATGAGTTCTTAGTTCCCGGCTTGCCCAGCCATTTGTCAGTAAGCTGTTCGCGCGCCGTCACCGGGTAAAACGTGTTGAGTGAGCGCATCACTGCCGCCTCATCGACGCCCAAGAACTTGGTCATGGTATCAACAACGTCCTTAGGGCTTTGCTTGAAGGTAACCGCAATCTTCTCAAAATCTTTCAGGAAAGCCAGCACCAGTTCCGGATTTTTTTTCTTAAACTCGTCGCGGACTAAGAAGGCATCGAACATGACTAAGCCGGTGTTGTTCAGGTCACCAGTTTTGAAGATGATCGTGCCACCGTCTTCCACCAACTTCGGCATTACGGGAACCCAGATGTAGCTGGCATCGATTTCACGGCGTGTCCATGCAGAGGGAATAGTGTCGGCACGCATGTTGATCAACTGCACGTCGTTAACCCCGAGTCCCGCAGTCTTAAAAGCTGCCAACGCGGCGAAGTGAACAGACGTATTGAACGGTAGGCCAACGCGCTTTCCCTTCAGGTCTGCCAGAGTTTTGATTTTTGCGCTGTTCTGAACCACCAACGCCTCGCTGTCGATGATGTTTTTATAGATGTAAACCAGCGAAGCCTGTACACCGTTGGCATAACCCACGACCATTGGACTTGAGCCGAGGTTGCACATATCCAGGCTGTTTCCGGCCATTGCAGCAATCACTTCAGAGCCAGCACGAACGGTGACGAAATCAACTTTTGTTCCACCTCCGAATGTCTTGTCCATGGCATTTTTGGCTCTGATGTAATTCTGTGCATCGATGCCGCCAAAGGTGCCGAGGTTCACCGTTTTTTGCTGCGCAAACACGCTGCTCGCACTCATTAAGGAGCCTCCAGTCACGGAGCCTATGATCATTTGGGAAGCAGTTAAGCTGAAGTCCCGGCGTGATAGATTCAGTTTCATAGGGGGCCTTAAGTGAACAGTGAACAGTTAAAGGACCTGCACCCCTAGACATTTTGGAGGTGTAGTGATCTTATGATATATCGTATTGAGAAAAAAAGGGAGGGTTTTTCACTTTTTATAAAATTCGCAGAACTTCAGGGCTTAAGCCAACGCAACAAGTAGCTGGAGCCATGCAACAGATCATCCCGGATGGCTTGTGCGAGCGCGTTGCCATCACGTCGGCGCAAAGCATCGATCGCAGAGCGGTGCGCTTGATGACCGGCCAAACTTCCACAATATTGCGGGAATAACCAATTAAGCGTTGGCCCTACTCGCAGGTACAGACTTTCAATGATTCCAAACAAAACAGCTTGCTCAGAAGCTCGATATATCGACATGTGAAAATCAGTGTTTGCAGTCAAAGTTCGATGCACCTCTCCGGCCTTTATGGCCTCCAAATGATCAGCCATCACCCCGTCAAGTCGCTCAATCTCTTCGTTGCTCATGCGATAGGCAGCTTCACGGGCAGCCATAGGCTCTAGTTCAAGCCGGATTTTCAGAATTTCACGGTAGGTTTCTATATTCAACCGTGGAACGCAAATGGTCCTTGCATTTTCTATCGTCAAAGCGCCCGCTGCACACAGGCGCTGAATTGCCTCTCGAGCCGGCGTCAGGCTTACCCCATAGCTTTCGGCTATGCCACGTATGGTCAACACCTGCTCCGGCAACAGACCGCCCGTCATTAGCGCCCGATGTAGGCGAAGGTAGGTCTGCTCAGCAAGCGTTTGGGAAGATGTCTGCGGATCCATACTCGGCGAGTTGAAGATCAGTGGGTTTGAAGGCATAGGGGGGCAGATTCAAAAGTGAAGTGCAACACCCTTGATTTCAGTGGATGAGGGTGGAATGTTGCGCGCTATTCAGGAGCAGTGCCCTGGAAACAATCAGCGCCGATCGTACTCCCAAACCTTTGCGCGGGCGGTTGTTGATTTCATCTGCAATCGCATCCAGTTCTTCTTGGCTGTAAAAAGACAAGTCGGTGCCCATGGGCAGTCAATACGAGTGCTTTGTAATGACTCGGGGAAATGCCATGCCGAGAGTTGCGCAAAATCGAGTTGAAAATCGACTGCTTTTTTGCATTGGCCATTAGGGCGACCCGATTAAACTGTTTAAAAATAGAACCGAGCACCGACATGTCTGAAATCGATCGCCTCTACCAATACAAAACCCTGCTGAGCGGCCGCAGGGCCATGTCTCGCGAAGACATCATGCAAAAGCTCGAGATCTCGCTGGCCACCTTCAAACGTGACCTGGCGAAGTTGCGGGACCAGTTGCACACCCCCATTGTTTTTGACCGCGATCTGGGTGGGTATCGGCTAGAACAATCTGACAGCACAGAGCTACCGGGTCTGTGGTTCAGCCAGGACGAAATGCTGGCGCTGATGACCATCCAGAGCATGATCGTGCAACTCGAACCCGGCCTGCTGGGTCCCAAGCTCAAGCCATTTCAAAAACGACTGGACGACATGCTGGCCAGCCAAGGGCTGGATACAGCCACTTTGACCCAGCGTGTCAGGGCGGTCCATGCAGGCAAACGGCACCTGACCCTGACCAGTTTTGAAACGGTGGCCAAAGCCACCCTGGAGCGTAAACAAGTCCAAATCGAACACCTGAATCGACAAAACGGCGAAACCTTGGTGCGCGACATCTCTCCACAGCAACTGGTTCATTACCGAGACAATTGGTATGTCGATGCTTGGTGCCATTTGCGCGGTGGCCTCAGAAGCTTTTCAATTGACGCCATTGAGCGCGCCCATTTGCTCAGCAAAGCGACCAAAGACATTGATTTGATCTCCATGCGTGAGCAACTCGACGGCGGTTACGGGATCTTTGGTGGAAGGCCGAAGGACTGGGCCGTGCTGGAGTTTTCATCTGGCAGAGCGCAGTGGGTGCGCCATGAATCCTGGCATCCACAGCAAGAAGGCACCTTGCACCCCGATGGCCGGTACACACTTAAAGTGCCCTACTCGGATGAACGAGAGTTGCTGGGAGACATCTTGCGTTTTGGCGCTGAGGTGAAGTTGCTTGAACCGCCATCGCTTCAGCAAAAGCTCAGCAACGAATTGACCAAAGCGCTGAAGCATTACAAGACCTGATTCACCATTCGTCATCCGTGCGAAAACCGCCGAAAGTGGTGACCGCCATGCCAAACAGGCCGCTGCCAGTTACAGCGCCCGTATCCACCACGGACATCACTGAACCATCCGAGCCGGTGATCAGATGGCCCTCTTGCCTGTAGACCGTCCCATCAGACCGAAGAAACGTTGAATCATCTATCTTGTTGATGACCTCACCCATATCAGTGCTGGCATGGGACCCGAAAATATTCCAGAGTTTCATAGCTGACTCTCCATCATTAAACTGTGCTGGTCTGAACTTCAGCGTTCGCGGATTCGAACAGCTGAACCATGTCTGCATCGGTCAGGCAAATGCGCACAGTTTGCAAAAAGGGGGCCAATTCGTTTGCACGATGGAGAGATTGGCAAATGATTCGAGCCGCCAACATGGCGGGGAACTTGAACATCCCCGTGCCAATGGCGGGCATGGCCAAACTTCGGATGTCATTGTCATTGGCCAGCCGGAGCATCGACTCCAACGCCATCTGCATGTATTTCTCTGGCTCGTCGTTGTTGATGTAGTGCGCCGATCGCACATGGATGATCCATGGGTTGGCCAGCTTAAAACCCGGTGTAATCAGTCCAGCCCCCAGTGCCAAAGGCGCAAAAGGCTTGCAATACTCCTCCAGCTTGGGGCCAGCGGCCATGTGGATGGCGCCGGCCACGCCCGAGCCGAGGCGCAAATTGGCATTGGCGCTGTTGACCACCGCCTCCATGTCGGGTTGCTTGACGATGTTGCCGACGACGATTTCGATCTTCATGGGTTAACTCCTGTGAACGACCAAATCTTGAACGGATAAAGGCTCAAGGCGTGAGCCATGTTGGAAAGTAGTTGTTTGCAAACTTTGGCATGCCAAAATTACCCATGGCCCGCATTCACCCCAGCTTTCCACTGCACGCCCCTGCCACCTTGGGCGGTTACCGCGAACGCGACATCCTCAGGCTTTTGGAGCAAGGTTTGGACGACCGCTTTGATGTGTTCCACAACCTGCCCTGGTCTGGCATGCAAGGCGAGCAGCAAAGCTTTGGCGAATACGACTTTGTGATCGTCTCTCCCGGCGGGCAACTTCTGATCTTGGAAATCAAGTCAGGAGACGTGACCGAAGGCGACGATGGCCTGACCAAGCAATACGGACGCCAGGCCCCCAAAGACATCGGTCACCAAATGCGCCGCATGCATTCGAGCTTGTTGCAACGCATCGACAACGGCGACCTGCCCCAAGTCCATGTGGGCGCCATGCTGGTATTGCCGGACCACAACATCCAAAGTGCCAACGTCAGCTACCCGCCAGAGCGCGTGGTCGATGCCAGCCAAATCGACCAACTTTGCCTGCGCATCTCGGCCAGCTTTCCTGCCCACACCCTGCCAGAAGACCAACGCCAGCGTGTGCTGGACTTTTTGGCCAACCGCTTTGAAGTGCTGCCCGATGTTGCCACCCACATTGGCCAAGTGCAGCAAGCCACCACCCAGCTGGCCAGCGGCCTGGCCACTTGGGTGC
>Ga0209550_10002613_pt1 | contig 17309 bp, 14 predicted proteins | sample LauGreSuBDMM15SN_2_FD_187567 | JGI IMG/M metagenome (GOLD analysis project Ga0209550, IMG submission 187567) | Freshwater lake microbial communities from Lake Michigan, USA - Su13.BD.MM15.SN (SPAdes) (version 5) | ecosystem: Environmental > Aquatic > Freshwater > Lake | place: Lake Michigan...
GTAATGTACTGCCATTTGTTTGCACCGTTTGCACCGTTTGCACCGTTTGCACCGTTTGCACCGTTTGCAGCATCAGCATTACCCTTGATAGATTGATTTACATTTGCTTCAGGGTGTATAACGGGACGACCTTCGCCTTGGCTAAAGTTGGCCATAGCACGTGCAAATGGTGTCGAATCTGCTGGGTTGAATGCTGCTGCCGCGTTTTTATCCTGGTTATCAGGCAAAGGTGTTGGTACGTTAGTTGCAGCAGCTCTAAGAGCATGCACCTTGTTCGCTAAATCAATCTGCATGTACTGTTCAATTTCATCGTCGTATAGTCCGTTCACCTTGCTCATATCTACCTGACGCATCGCAGCTGGCCTGGCAATTGTTGAGCTAGGGATGGTATCTTGCATCGCCACTTGCATAGCAGCTTCGTATTGTTTCTTTGCAGCGTCCGATATTGGGATCTCATACATGGGAGCTTGAAGAGGAGAGCATTGAGGTTGTTGTTGAGGCTGCTGTTGCATGGGCTGCTGTTGTTGGAATCCCTCGAGTAGACCATCGGTTTTGGGAGGGGTATTCGCACATATATTGTAGTACTTGCAATAGTATGCGTAGTCATTTGCTTGAGAGGCATACATATTGCCATCATTGGTATTATATTTAGGAAATCCGGTAGAGCTTCTAACACAAGAACCTGGAGCTGCTGCGCTTGGATCGTCCGATGGACACATAAACCCTTCGATTGTTTGGGAGCCTTTTGATGGTGGCCCAGGTGATACCTGTGGCTTGTATGCATTTTTTTGATTTACATACATCGGGTATTCTCCCTTCCCATCAAGTCCTGTAGCAGAATCGTATGGTTGTGCATCCGCTGCACTTTGATCGACACCGCACTGCAGCATACCCTTGTTAAGAGGCATCATGGATTTCTTCTTTTTGGCGAATGAAGGGACATTGTACGCTTCCTGAAGTGTGCAATACGACATGTCCTTACACGAAGGCCCGCTAATATTTATTTACATAATCTTTTGCTTTTATTTGCATCTTATACAGCAACAAGCGTTCTCCAATATATAAATCTGTAGCCAATATATAAAGGATATCATGCAAATTAGCGAGTATATCAATGATAGTATAGAAGGTCTTGTTGTTGGTGTTCTCGCTGCGGTTACGATCATTTATGCATTCAATACACAGGTGCCTTACCCAGAGCCCCTATTGCAAGCACTTCATCATCCGTGGGTGATCCTAATAATGTTTGCCATAGCGGTCTTGTTATTCCATTGGAGTCGAACCGCGTCGGTATTAATGATTCTAATGTTATTGGCGTTCTGCATGGATATCTACGTTTTTGCAACCAAGCCTATACAAAAAGAATCACCGGTCGAGCAACTCAGTCGCCAAAGCACCGCTAATGCAGTACCTCACGACGAACCAGTTATTAAGAGGGTTCCCGGAGTAGGCGTTACGTCAACAAATGCAGGCGTAACACTGTCCAGCGTATCCCTACCCACACCACGTTACCCAATGTTCAACCTCGTAGACTCTGATACATATGCAACTTTCTAATTCTAATTCTAAAATATATTCTAGAATATAGAATGACAGATCTTGTGGCAGTTGCTTCCGCATTTTTGATGCACACTGGTGCAAGACACCTACAATTTGAATTAACAGATGCACAGAAAGCTCTTGTGTCTCATCCAGTGAGTAAGGTAATAATCATGTACGCTATGTTTTACATCAGCACTCGCAATATATTTTGGAGCACGGTAATGCTCTGCATATACTTTATCACTATTTACATCCTACTTAACGAAAACCATCCGCTCAATGTTTTCTCGCCCGGATGGCTGATCGCTCAAGGCTATGTAAAGAAAAACTCAACGGACCCAGCCTACACCGAGCTCTACCGCAAAAACCTAGAAGCCATTTCACGATAACTCAACAATCGCAAGAATTGCAACAATCGCAAAAAATACAAAATAACATTATTTTTCCCATCTCTAAAACATATTCGTGTCTGGTTGATTCCAATAGTACTGACTTGGCTTTGTATGCACCCGGAAGGTTGTTTGTAAGATGTAGTATGTAAACGATGCGGTTGCCAAAGTTGCGCCTGTACCAATAATGACCTTGGGAATAATCGGCATTTTCTCTGCAAACGACGCAGTCCCCACCTGTAGCGCGGCCATTCCAGCTACAATTATGGTCAATGCTCCCATCAAATCCATGAGGGCCGCGAACTGCACGTCTTGAGTGTAAGAAGTATTGTTAATACCCTGGACCTTCTTATTGGCAATCTGTAGCTGTCGTGAAGCATTATAGTAATAACCGATGTCCTTACCAATTGCGTTGTTCAAGTTCCCATATGCCCGGTATGTCTCCAACATATGAGCTAGACCATATGTATTATCTATATAAGCAGAAGCCTCCTTGATCGCTGCGAGCTCATATGATGAAACCGCATTTTTATCGCCAGTAGTATAGTCATAGAACCCTTCAATTTTAGTGTTGGACTTCTTAATGTAGTTCAGTACGAATGCATTGACAACCGATAAGATGACGAGGATGCTGCAACCCATGATTTTTTGTTTTTGTTCCATAGGGAAAATTAGCACAACCGCTGTAGCCACAGCAATAAAGAGAAAAACTGCTAGAGCAATATACTCGTACACGCGTTCAGTTTTATGTTTCTCAGCGATGTCCTTCAGCAGCTGTGCACTAACAGTGTAGTTTGTTTGTTGCTCCTTTACTCTTTTTGCAAGTGATTCAACGTTTTCAACGTTATCCTTATAATTCTTAACACTCTGTTGCACAACATCCCCTAGGGCAGCATTCACACCATTAGCAGTATCGTCTATCTGAAAGTTTTGCCTCTGCAACAGTTGAAAGCATAGATTTATCAGAGTAATGTTACCATTCTTGATGGCAATGTTCAAGTTTCCAAGAAGGATCATGAGTCGCACCATACGTCTCGCTATGAAAGGATTAAATTTTGAGCTAGCTTTGAGAGTTTCTACAGTATCAATCAAACCAACATTCGTCTCTACACCCCTCGCGTTACCAGGATATTTACCTTTTGTTGAACTGGTAGCTGCATTCCAATTGTCCTCGCTAAGAACATCATACCATACATACAAATCTTGCAAGTGTTTTTTAAAGTCGTGATCTCCAGTGCCCTGAACTGCTGTAATCATATCACCAAGGTAGATATCTTGTACTTTATCATCTAATTTGCCACTTCCGTTTTTGATTTCAGTAAAAGATGAGTTTGTTACTGTTTTCAAATTATTATTAATATACGCATAAACATTGCCTGTAAGGGAATTAGTAGTTATAAAGCTTTCAAAATTTATAAGTTTATATGCATAATTGTTACTATCAGTTGTATTTAGAAAAGGAGGTACATCTTCGAAATATGTTTTAGCGATAGCATTAATTTTGCTGGTAACTGTTGTAACGTAATCACTAAACTTTGACATTTAGCTTCTTTAATATATAATAAGTTTATAAATGTTTTTGTTTAAAATGAATTGGGACTTGGTTGATTCCAGTAGAACTGCTTTGGTTTTGTATGCACCCGGAAGGATGCCTCCACAAGGTAGATGGTCAATGATATCACGGCCAATGTACCACCGGTTCCGACAATGACCTTGTTAACTGTCGGGCTCTTTATTGGCTCCGTTGCTACCTGGAGTGATGTCATCCCAGCTACAATGAGGGACAATGTTATCAGCATGTTCATGAGGGCAGAATATTGGAGATCTTGGAGATATGATGTATCATTCACACCCTTCACCTTACGATTGGCAATAAGCAACTGTTGGGAAGAATCATAATAGTAATTTATATCTTTGCGAATGGCACTGTTCATATTACCATAAGCCTTATAAGACTCTAGCAAGTGCGCCAAGTTAAAAGTGTTGTCTATATAAGCAGACGCCTCCTTTAAAGTCGCCATCTGATAGGATGCAATGTCATTAGAGGTAGTGTTATAGCTGTAAAAACCTTCAGTTGTACTTACCGCATTCTTAAGGTAGTTAAGGGTGAATGCATTAACAACCGATAGAATTATTAGGAGGCCGGATCCCATGATTTTCTGATTGCGCTCCATTGGCAACATTAGGATGATGGCAGCACCCACTGCAGCTATAAGGAACATTGCCAGTGCAACATACTCATACTTGCGCTGTGTTGCATGGTCGGCCGCTCGATCGTTAAGAAGCTGTGCACTCCCCTTGTAGTTGGTTTGCTTTGTTTTCACATCTTTTGCCAATTTTTCTACGCTGGCGCGATTATCTCTGTAATCCTGAGCACTCTGTTGCACAACCGAGCCCAATGCCGAGTTAACAGAGCTCACTTCATTAGATATAGCATAGTTTTGCTTCTTCAGGAGTTGATAGCAAAGGCTTATCAAATTTGAATCACCTGCCTTTAATGCGATATTCATATTTCCAAGTAGAATCATAAGGCGAACCATACGTCTGGCTACAAAAGGATTGAATTTTACATCGTTTTTGAGATTTGTCACTGTATTTGTCGATCCCATAATTATAGTGGAATCTGGAGTAATTGTAGCCATCGTATTCGAAGTGTTAGCTGCGTCAATCGGTGAAGGACACTTGCCTGTTGTTTGGTCTGGCCAATTCGTCTCGCTCAATATATCATACCACGCATACAAGTTGCTTGTATAGCATAGATAATTCGAATCTAGGCCTGTTGCTGCACCAAGATAGATATCTTGCACTTCAGTTTTCAAAGTGTTAGTTCCATTATCAACAATTGCCGTGTAAGTTCCAGTACTTGAAGGAGCGATTGTGCCCGCATTGAAAAACCCTCGGGTTGCATTAGAGTAACCGTATGCTGGACCACCAGAAATTGTTCCAACATTTGCCGTATTAAAGTTAATGTATTTATACCCTATTGTAGAATTATCTTTTACCTTTAAAAATGGTGGAAAAGTTGTGAAATAATTACTCCCAATTGTGTACATCTTGTTTTCTACTTCGGTTTGATAGGTTGAATAATCATTCATTCTCACTGTCTTTACTCTATCATCTGTTTACAAATTTTTCCACAAACGTTGAACATAATACTTTAAAACATTTATATTGTAATTACGATTTATGGGCCCGAAAAAATGAAAGGGATATAAGTGTTTCAAGATAATACAACTCTAGTATAGAACTCTAGTACATAATGAGTATCGAGATTGGCATCGTTCGCGCACACATTAGGGAAATGTTGGAAGCGAGGGGCGACGATGTATCGTACATTGAGGAGCACGGAGATGCTGTGGAACCTACGCGTTATTACTCTGAAGTTATAACTCTGGACACCGACAAAACGACCGTATTCTTTGCACTAACAAAGGATGTTCAAAAGGCGTGGAAGGTAGACAAGGCTCACGAGAGTGCCGAAACGCTGTTGCAAGCATATCCCAATATGCAATTCATCCTGGTATTCTCAGACCCTCCTTCCCCTGCCAACCTCAATAAGCTGGTTGCAATGGATAAAGCGCTCGCAGCCAGCGGAAGTGCTCTTCAGATATTCTACATGAAGGAGCTTCTATACAATCCGACAAAGCATGTTCTTGTACCGCTTCATGAAAAGTTATCCGAAGCTGACTCCAAGGAAATCCAAGAAACATATATGGTGAAACATAAATCACAAATGCCAGTGATATCCCATAACGATCCGATTGCACGCTGGCTAGGAATCAAAACTGGTGATATCGTCCGAATCACCCGATACAATGAAACATCGGGCACATGTTATTATTACAGGTGTTGCGTGTAACGAACACATGTTTCAAAAATAACATAACATAAAATACAATAACACAAAATACAATAACATATCATACCATCTAAGCTAAATTAATACGGCTTAAACCTTCATTAATATCATAGCCTACTTTTGATATTGTAATGGGATGGAGTGTTAGGCACTCGAGTCGGTTTGAATATACCTTGTGGGGGTATCGCGATACATAGTGACTATTGTGTCGCACCTCAAAACCTTCGCTCACATTACCACAAAATGCAAACCAAACTAGCTCGTGTATCATATAATTTTTATCACCTATCTTCACAAAACGATATGGAGTTCCTAGGTATTGTGTTCCTTCAGTACTGACCGCAAAAACATCTAGACTGTTGTTTGCACCATAGGGTTTCACCTTACCGCGCGTTGATACCAAAACAACTGTACCATTGATTCTAAGTTGCGTCCATCTCTCTGGTGGTTCTTGATAATGACGTAAATTACTGTAATCTTCTAAATGCCCTAACTCGTTATCGCTATCATAACCCCCATACCGGTCTCTATCACCATCATAGTTTTCATCATAGTCTGCCCTGCTATCATATTCATAATCGTTGTAGTTAAAATACTCGTTATCCATGGCTATATATGTTTCCACTGAGGAGACAAATAAACAACAAGTTTTGACAACGACAACAAGTTTTGTATGATATACAAATATTTCCTTTATATGGTTTTATCAGATAGCTTTGTAGCTTTGTAGGTTTGTAGCTTTACTGCTTTGCTTTCTTACTATCATCTTTAGATGCGATCGTCTTATCCATAAACACTACGTTGTATACAGTATCATTTGATACAGATATGTCGTAGAAATTCGGTGTAAGATATTTCTCACGCATCTCGTCATAATCCAAGTCGTATCTTTCGACAATTTGCTTTATTATATCGTCGTTCTGCTTCATTATAATGTTATTTATTAATTTCCTGGCTACAGAACTGTTAGTCATTATAACACAATACACTACTCAACTATGTTGTGGCACTAATATCATATAGTGAGACCTCAAATTTTATTACATTTAAAATATTCTATAATTTCTAGAATGCCACCAAAGAAAACCCTTGCAAGTGCTCCGGTGCCATCAACCACCCAACCCAAAACCCTCATCATTTTTGGGTATGAAGGATGCGGATACTATTCGGCTGCGCTAAGCAAAGTACAGGAGTTCACGAGACATAATAAATACTTGAACATTCTGCCTTATTGTGTACCTAAATCAGAATGGTCTAAAATAATCCACACATATGCAAAGAGCCAAGGCATAGCACATACAACATCCCCTCTCATTTTCTGTGATAAGAAATACGTCGGCGGACATGATAGTTTAGTAGCTGAGATTGCGAAACGCAACCCATTTGCATAATATGTCATTATATTTCATAAAAATTGAAACTTATGATTCCATGTAATCATACTTAAAGACATTACAGCATACACAATAATAATATAACCAAAATCTCAAATAATCACATGGCTACGTTGCGCAGTAATATAAGGTCGTTGGCGTCGGAGTTGCACTCGAAGAGGGTCTGCCATTGTGCGAAGGGGGTAGGCCCAGCTTATAACCACGCGGCGGTAGTGTTCCGCCATCAATGTCCCTTACGCAGTTCTAAGCTACGGGGAAAACCGGTATGACTGTAGGGGACTTCAAAAGGAGTCCCCTGATCCAAAGCTTAACAAAACAACACATGCAGAAGAAAACGCCATAAATAAACTCCCACCTCTCCCAAGACATAAAAAACTCAAAAAAATAGATATTCTAGTTATTCGCGCCAACAAAACAACTCTAGGTAACAGCAAACCATGCGTACACTGTCTCTTAAAAATGAAAAACCTGCCCTCAAGAGGATACATAATAGAAAGAATCTTCTTCTCAACATGTGATGGAGTAATAGAAACAAGCACCATAGACGAACTCCTATACAAAGAAATACCACATGTATCGGCTTTCTACAAAGGCAGCGGCTTCTCATATGTAAAATAAAACACTCCCATACCTAAAAATTTAAAAATTCTAAAATAAACAAAAATATTTTGCCCATTTTGCACGGTTATTTTTATAGTTGTTATAGTAGGTATAATACGACGGAGAATGAACAGTATAACTGATGGCAGCAAATACTTTATATTCATGATTCTAATGGCAATTGTGCTAGCTTTCACATTTTACAGTTCCATAATGTTCATTCTCAAGAATGACAATATGATATTCAAGGCGGTTGGAGCCATCGTGTTCTTTAGCGCTCTATGGCTAGCGGCCCAAAGAGATACATATCTACCTTTCTTGGCCGATGCTGCATTCCCTGCAGCCCTGGTGAAAGATGCATATATACCAGATCATGCCAATGTCGAAACTGTGGTTAACGTAAACGAACCAAATGGCACCAAGATTGCATTTTGGGGCGCTCTTCCATCTGATAAAGTAGCTACAAATCCACGGGTTGCCTACTCTGATTACAAAAACGCAGGGGTTGCAGAAGTAAATAATGGCAAAGCTACATTGAAGTTCTGGTGTCCATCAAAATACAATATTCCATTTGGAATGACACTTGACCGTCACGTACATTACCGTGTGTTGGACGCGAATGGAATGATGTCATCTGTGAAAACCGTCTTTGTGAAGTGTTAATCATTCACCTAATCATTCACCATTAGACAAGGATGCTTTCAGAAACTCTGGATATATATACGATTTCTTACACACATTTGGTGTATTATGAAGGTCAGCAGCTACTTTCTTAAGAGCATGGGTTTGTCTTTTTTCATTTGTTTTAGCATGATCACTGTTTTCTAAGAAATACTTTACAAACAGCACATTTGCTTGCCAAGTTCTTATATCTTTGGATGTTATGTTTTTATCAAAGCTCTGTAGATATGAATTAACATCTGAAGAAGACACCATAAACACGCGTTCGTGATCTCTTTCACGTATACGATTTATTTCGCGATTAGAGTTGGACGAGTCTTTATAAACACTGTCGTGCATCTTTGATAGAATTTTATAGACTTTTCTGTCTTGACATGTAGCTTCATTTAGAACCCCTTTTTTCCCAATAAATGAAAACCTTACGGCGTCACAGGCACCTTTATTTATCTTAACATGTCGCCATTCTATAGTTGTGAGACCATAAGACTTGTATTTTGTAGCGTTCGCCGCACTTCCTATTCTAAAATTACACAACATCATCAGCTTTACAATCATACACATCTCCATTTTTCGTATCTGCGAAATAGTAGGGTGTCCATTTTGCAATGAAATATACTGTTTTAATGTTCGATCAATATGAGCTTTTAATAGGTTCATAGTTTTCTCCAATTTCATAACACGATCGAACTTCTCTCTGTTTTGCTTTTCAATGAACCATTTGGCATATATTGTTTGTTTTCGCCCTTTTGTATCAAACCCATATGCTTGTACCTTATCCTTTTCGCTGCTAGATATGACGACATCTTTGTAACCTGGAGGAATATGTAGCTTACGTATTCTTTTTAAAATCCGGTCATTTGTTACTGGAGTATGTGTCTTTTCATACACATATGCGAAAGGTATTGTGTGTGTGTCCTTATCAGAGCCTTTCACAACTATAGGTACTCGAAATATCATATCTAAATATGCTTATTAGATTATTTGGGTTACACGACCCTTTGTTTTATATTTGTTTGTAGCTTTATTGATAATACTCTGTCGTATAACATTTTCTTATTGCCATAAATAGGTCTCTTGTACTTTTTGAGCATAGCTCGAAGATCATTTATATTCACGAATTTAGCAAAAAACTCCGAGTCAAACGCCGCTTTTTTCCCTGAATACTGGTTGTAGAACATCTCCATATTCATGTAACATTCAAGAATACCTACTCTATTGTATGGATTTGGATCAATCATTGGCACAACAACACTCTTAATAAATGCAGTAAACAAGTTATCGTCAATAATATTCAACCCGTTATCAGCCCGTAGATGATACACTATGTCTACAAATGACATTCCTAAGGAATAAATGTCATACTTGTTTACGAATATAGAATTGAAATGCTTACTTAAATCGGCTATATTCATAGCGACAGCTACTTTGATAAACTCTCGCAACTTTTCATCATACTTTGCAAATTCCAAAAAATTCACCATAGATATGTAGTTGTACGAGTTAAAATTCTTCATGACATGTTCATATATTTGTAGCTCGTTGATAACTCCAATGCTTATGTAATACAATATGTTGGCTTCAGGGGGCTGAAAAGGCGAATGAAATTTAAGTATATGATTATGATTAAGTTGCTTCAATAGTTTCATCAATCCAAAGTCAATCATCTTGACTAACCCATCTTTCTTAGAATACACCAAGTTATTAGGTTTTATATCGGCGTGCGCGTACCCACGTTTATTCAACTTTAAAAGACCTTTCATAATAGGCTTGAAGAGCATCACAAAACGATCGAATTTTAGATCTTTATACTTGCCATGAATATTATCAATAACGATATCAAGATCATCTCCTCCATTCGCATATATCAGCTGCGATACATTATACGGGTTTTCCTGGATTATTGTACAATTTTCAATACCATCACTTCGGTCAGCAACATCTGAATCTGTTATACAACGCCCATAGTAGGGCACAGTGAACTCATTGTTTGGGTCTAGTTGCTTGAAAAACTTTGCAGTCTTTATCTCAAACTGAATGGATTCTTCATCGCCATTTTCGAATACCTTACCAATTGCTTCATTATTTTTAAAAGGCTTCTTCGCGTTTTTAATAGTCTTACCCGACTTGCATTTTAGAGGTGGTGTGAAAACACAACCATATGTCCCCTCGCCAACATAACGACCGCCTTGTTTATTGATTGTGTTATCCATCAACAACTCGGTACTGTATATTACAAGTATATTACAAATAAAAGGTGTATTTATTTAAATGGAGTTTAAGGCTGGGTAATAAGCTATGACTCTATTAATTCATCACAAATCTACTATAAACGAATATGAATGCTGTACCGACAATCCCCGCTGCGAGAAGTTTAACTCTTGCGCAAAACGATTTATATATCTCTTCGTCTGTCAAACCAATATCACGCACAACTACTTGACCCCCTCCTTGCATGCCAAACGTAACACTTGAAACACCGTTGATGTTGTGCAATGCGGATGTTGTACACACAACTGTGTCATTTGGTAATGTATTCGGCAATATAATATCAACCTTGTGTCTACATAATGGACATACCTTCTTATACGTCATGCATTGTATATAACATTTTGCATGAAGGTTATTTTTACAACATCCCATTTTTACAATATCAGAAGAATCCATGGGTAGCAAACAAATAACACACTCATCTTCACCATTATAGTTTCTATCATTACTCGCATCACTCGCATTACTCGCATTACTAGCATTACTAGAATTACTCGCATTACTATCATTATTTACAGACAAAGGCAAATCGACATATTCTTCCGCAATATTAACCCTAACTTCATTGTTGGGAGCATTTACATCCATGATAGTATATGCGCGTATATCTGTATTCATTCAAGTATAACCAAGTAATATATCCTATATTAACGTATACACTTTTGGCGTAGGCCCAACTCCAAATCCAACTCCAACTCCAACTATAAATCAAAGGTCCTGTATGAAGATACACACAAAATACATATTCAAATATTACTAGACACATATAAAAACGCATTAGGCAACATTATAAATAATATGTGTGATGAAGATCTCGCATCAGATAAAACATACATCGTGTTTCTACATCTAGAGATTATAGAACTCAGGAGGGAGATAGAAAGACTCCAAAAGCAAAACAGCGAATATAAATCGTACATAACGGATTCGATATGCAGAGAACAGCTATCTAAGAGAGTGATGTCCAATGAATCGCGTGACAAGCTAACATTCTATCACAAAATGAAAGAAACCATTATATCCAACGAAAAACTACCAGAAACTACACCTTGGTATGTTGTAAAACAAAAATCAGACATTATGTGGAAAACACAAAAGTATGCAGATGGTAATGTTGTAGAGGGTGATATCAAGCCTTATCCAAGTGATATTTTATGAGTGCAGTCACATCGTTTGGTAGCTTGTCGGCACGCATATAGAGTGGGGTGTTTGTAGAGGTCATCATCAAGGCGGAATACTTTACATTCGTTTTGTCAGCATCTCTGTAGAGTAAAATACATGGGCGACGCATTGTGTTTTCGCATGCATAAAGTGTTGACGATATAAATAGATCATCGAGGTCCCCACGTTTCATTCCCTCCTTCGTCGACGTACTTCCATACTTGGTCCTGAACAGCACCAAGATAGATATGTTTAGTAGCTTAGAACATATTTCGAGATCAATATCCATCGGCCACAACCATTGAGATTTCAACTGAACCAGCTCTTTCCATTTCAATACCCTTTGTTGACCAGTAAATTTACTGATTTCACTATCCCACATTATCTTTGGCGTCTTGTGTTTCTTACCCAAGTATTGATTCCATGCACTAAATAAAGAAGGTTCTGTAAGAAGTTCTTGAATATCCTGCTCGCCATCAAGCATTATACCAGCTACAATATGTGCTCTTGTATCCTCGACTTCTGTCCATGTGAATGTATTGCCCAATGTAGCTGCAATCCATTGCATCGTATCTGGTATGTCTTGGCGACTATAATCCGACAGTTCAAATATCTTAAACTTGGTCCATCCCTTGCTCCATTTATTTGGTAGCGTCTTGAGATCCTTTTCTGATGATGAATTCACAACAAACATGCGCGGCATATTGTCTTTCGCAGCTTGCATAATCGCGATTGTTTGTTTATAGTCTCCAGCGATGTCATGTGACTTGTATCCTGATACTGGATATAACACATTTGACGGGAGTCCGTTCTCCACTGCGGCTTGAGAAAAGGTCCACTCTTTGTTTTTGTAGCTGCTGACGGGTGTAACAGATGTATATATTTGGGCACGTTGTTCCAAGCCAATGTTATTTATCCATTTCATGATAGCCTCCTTTCCATCTTCCATGGGCATTTCCTCGAGAATTACCCGTATAGTGTCCTTGTGGGGGATTGTTTTGAATTCGTGAGAGATCAATGTATTTATGCGGTCTTTTTTGCTTTCATGTAATAGTGGCTCGACCAATGTTTCGTAATGATTCAATAAGAACCTCCCTATACCGTGTTGAAGTGTAAACCACTTTTTGCTCGCAACTGTTTGGTTATGTTCAAATATGCGCAGTCTGTCATTACCACGAACACGTATAAATGGAACGATGCTGTCTAGCATTGACGATTGTAAAATGTATTGACTATCTATCACGTTATCTGTGGAGCTATAAGTACCAGCCATGTAACCAAACCCACTTCTTTCAAGCTTCCCAGCAAACATCTTTAGATCATTCTGATAAATAGGTCCAACATTCATTACTTGGGTGTGATCATGTGCCGCATCGTCGCGAGTGCGCGAACTGTTGAATAAATCTTGGAAATACAACACCTTCTTTATGCTCTTTATTTCTTTCAGAAGCACCGTCAATGCAAATAATGGTATTCCTGAGTTGGGTGCCAATATCAGAACATTGCCCTTTGTTAAAATACCCCAAATATGTCCATCAGGTCTCAAGATAACACTTACCATTCTAAAGTTCGTATAACTGAACAAACGTAGCTGCGACCACGAGTGTATAGAGCGTAACTTTTCAACAAACTCGACAGTATCTGGAACACTATCATCAGATGATGGGGGTTTACAAGAAGCTTGCATCATACTAACCGAACGCGACCCGATATTATCTGTTAATGGAAACAGTCCAATACCTGCCTTGCTACGCGTTTTCACCTCGAGTGGTTCGTATGTCGGTTTGTTAGTCTTTTGTGTAACGTCTTCCAATAACATTGCAACATTTGTGTTATTATCAACAAAGCTCTTCAGCTCATTCACGTTATTGAATACTGGACAGACGGCTGAGGCAGAGTTTAGATTTGTAGCTTGTCGGCGCCATATTATTAAATATATGCCCACTCTGTTGAGTAAATCGATCATATGTTGGGGATTCTTGGTGTCATTCGATGCTAGGTGTTTTAAGAAGTTATTGTAGCTGTTGTATATTGCAAGCTCTCTTGACAACTGTAGTCTGTTTTTATCTGTAATATCCAAGTCAATTTTGAATGTATCCAAGTACTTGGGGAATTTAGCAACCCATTTCTTCCAATGTTTGTATATTGTTGAATCAGGAGAAGCTACAAAAGGATCATAATCCATGAAGGATGTCATAACATGTCCGTTCGCCAGAGTTATGTAAGTAAGAGGGTCTAGGACACGTTGAATCTTAGAAAGTAGCTGCTTTTTATTCGGTAAACCTAGAATGTATGCAATTGACTCCATAAAGGAATCAACCGATTCAACTCCCATACCTCTTCTCACCAAACAATCAGAACTATTGATTGTTTTAGAGCACTGTTGAAAAGCTACACTTGGATAAATAAAAGCATGCAAGTCTGAAGGTATAACTCCATACCTACCACGAGGTATAACACCAACCTTGTCCATTATATACATATCATCTGGAACCGCACTAGGTATATGTTCTTTTTCCTTTGGTTTCTCTTGAGGTGATGGCGAATTCTCTTGAGCTGATGGAGATTTCTCTTTTTCTTTCTCTTTTTCTTTCCCTTTTGCCTTTTTCTTGACATCATCCTTTGATGGGTCTGGAGCTACGGATGGCTTCTTTGGTGGAGCTACATTTGCTTTAGCTACAGCATTGACAGCATCATCGCACGAAGACTTATCTTTATCCTTTAGAGGCTTTTTCATACAACAAGGTAGACACAATCCCTGGTCATTCCTGTTGGACAAAAACCCTACATATCGTTTGGTCTTGTCGCTGTTATTCCAGTAGGTGTTTTCATATAAGTTCATCGGTTCTTCATAATGCGGCCCTGGGCATTTACCTCCCAACTCATTCAATTGATCTAATGTCAATGGGACCTTTGATATAGGACACCATATGCGAGGACACATAAAGTAATTCTTGCGGGCTGGATCGCTGCCATAGTGTATGCTGTTATCAATTGCCTGTCCATATCCTTTTTCATCAATAGCTTTCTTTTCTTCCTCCGTTACAACAATAGGCTGTCTAAAATTGTTTACTTGACACTGACTTGCATAATTCTCTTTGAAAATAGGATCGGCTTGCATTAGTTGCGACAGAATGAATCGCTGGTTCTTTTTCCCAACTGCACCACCAAGAGACAAATCACTTGAGATACTAAAACTATCATCATTCAGAGCATCATCTTTAGACGATGATGAAGATGATGGTTCTTTCTCTTTTTCTTTTTCTTTACCTTTGCCTTTATTATCCACAGGTGGTGGCGGTCTTGATGATTGTGGGTCCCTTGATGGTTGTGGGTCTCTTGATGGTTGTGGGTCTCTTGATGGTGCCGCCTCTTTCTCTGGTTTTGTACTTGAGATGACCTTTAGTGTGCCTCGCATCCATCTCAGAATGTTTATTGCTTCCTCTAAGGAGGTGATATTGTCAATCTGCAGATTTACTTTGTACACTTTATTCTGTAAATGTATAATACAGCTGTTATTTATAACGCTACGTTTCATTGGAGGCGCTTCATTCCCATTGTCATTTTGAACAATCATCGCATATTGTTCAATCCAAAGAGCTGCTTCTTGAGCTGAAATTCCCATATCAATTATGTCATTCAACACATCAGATAAAGGTATACCAAGACTCACTCGCGACTCAATATAGTCGATAATATCCATTTTATTGTGATATTTGCTGGACCGTTTATACATGATATCCAACAAACCGCGATTATTGGACTTGCTCATCACTTGATACAGACTACTTTGCCTTGATATGATCTTGGCATACTCGTTGAGCGATAGATTTTTGGATACAGGGAGTTCTGCTTTAATATACAAAGACTCTAGTTTTGTAGCTACTTTGCTTTTAATGGTTTGTTCAATCCACTTTTCAATACTGTGGGTATATTTTGAAACATTGCTCCACTCATTCTTACTCACTGACTCAATCTTATACTGAATATAGACTTGTCCAGTACTATCAATCGTAACTCTGCTATAAGTGCTGCCATCGCATTTAAACATCATAACCATTATGCCACCATCTAATTTTGCGGATTGGGCCTTTTTAATCTTTGGAACATTAGTATATGATGTCCATTGTTGCAACATATGACGAGGAATTGTGTGATCTTTGAATACCTTGTAAGTGATTCTCATAGAATCTTCAATATGTTGAATGAACGGGATATCCGCAGATGTATGCACTGAATGAAACATCTTATTGAGGTTGATGTCAGCTGCATGAGAAGCCTTTACTTTTCCTATGAAATTAACTCGGGTGAATATCAGTTCTTCGATTTGTTTCTCTTTATCATAGTGTCCTTGTGTCCATATTTCCGCAAGTTTCTTGGTTTCGCTTACAAGATGAGAATAAGATCCAGGGTTCCATACCGAATCCTTGTCAGGAAACAACCGAGATACACCCTTGGTTGATTTTCCAAAATCACTAATGAACAATACGTTTACTTTATTCGAATCAAATATATCGTTGTATTTGTATTTGATCTTGAGGTCGTGACGAGTGTCTTCAGCAAGTAGCCATGGATCGACATCTGTCCCAACCGCTGCATCCGCTGCATCGAAACAAAAAGCTCTTCCTTTCAACCAAGCAAATGGCATTACATTTGTAGCAATGGACGAGTCTACTGAGTGTAGACCGAGCGCTATTTTAGACAATGCTTTTTCGACAGTATCATCCTTAAATATTTTAATAGGTATACCACTTTGATCACCAAACATATACACCTTCTTTTCTGTTTTGGAAATCCATCGTGTTACCCGCACAACATCATCTGAGTATTTTTCACCCATATGAATACACCTTACTTTATATAACGAATTTTTAATAGTAATTACATTATAGAACAATGCCGTCCGATAAAACAGCTAACGATAGTGACAACGAAGATGACGATACAACAACCAAGAAACCAAGTGTTACTATAACAACCAGCACCGCAAACATCTCCAACCCAACCTTTTGGGAAAAGTACTGGAAAATGATTGTAGCTATAATAGCATTCTCTCTTTTACTCATTATTATGGTATATGTCGCATTTAGATACAATAAATCCGCTTCAACTGAATCAACATCAGCACCACAGGAAGCAGCTACAAAAAGCTATTCATACGCTTCGGAATCTCTCTCACCAGCACCTCCTGCACCAGTATCAGCACCAGCACCTGAACCCAAAAAGTCTATGTTCAGTATGTTCTCTTCTAATAAATCACCAGAGCCTCAAGCACCTCCACCTCCTCAAGCACCAGCACCTCCACCAGCACCAGCACCTGAACCCAAAAAGTCCATGTTCAGTATGTTCTCTTCTAATAAACCCAAAGCGGAACCTGTACCAGATCCTTCAATTGCACCAGTCGCGCCGCCTGCA
>Ga0209550_10002615_pt1 | contig 17303 bp, 22 predicted proteins | sample LauGreSuBDMM15SN_2_FD_187567 | JGI IMG/M metagenome (GOLD analysis project Ga0209550, IMG submission 187567) | Freshwater lake microbial communities from Lake Michigan, USA - Su13.BD.MM15.SN (SPAdes) (version 5) | ecosystem: Environmental > Aquatic > Freshwater > Lake | place: Lake Michigan...
GGGTTCTTAACCGAGGGTTCTTAACCGAGGGTTCTTAACCGAGGGTTCTTAACCGAGGGTTCTTAACTGAGGGTTCTTAACCACGTTTCCTTGTATGAGACCGTTTACCACCTAGCAATAATGTAGCAGTATAATTAGTTCTATTATAATTAGCCATTGTATTAGGAAGTATGAGGCCAGGCTTTCCATTTTGTGATAGAAAAGGTATCAATAAAGTCTTGTCCTTGAGTTCTGAAAAAACACCAGTAGCCTTGTTATAAGAATAAACTCTTTTATAAATCTCAGGGTCCAACACATCAATTTGTTTAACCATATTTATTTCTTTCCATAATTCATCATATCTTGGATAATCTTTAATAAAATTAATTGCATCCCAATAGCATTTTGCTGTCATTGGGCTACAATTACGTAAAAGCAAATGCCTTACGACCTTATTTTTTTTTCTCTTATGTGCCATATACAATAATGATTCGCCCTTGTGTGAAGTAGATTTAAACGGATGTATTGGCCCATTATAATTTTCTAATGCAGTTAATGTTTCATCATCAGTACCATTATATAACATTAAATCAATAAGATAATTGGGACTATTAAGAGCAGGCATCTTGGAACGATTCGTACCAAATAACCCCCACGTTTGACTAAATAATGTAGAACCACCTGTCTGTTTCTTTGTTTTCCTAGTCATCCTATTTATCTTTATTTTTTAAAAACAAAGATAAATAAAATAAATACCATAGTTTACATGGGCATATTTGCTGCGCAAGTACCATCAGGGCCCTTCGACTGTCCAGGAGGGCATGCATTCATTTCAACATTCGTATGACCAGTACCAGACATAAATCCCTCAGGATATAGCATTTGCAGTACAGTCTTGTGAACCAGACCATATACTACCGCAAAGACTACAGCGTGGACCGCAGCCACAGCCAGCTTAGAACCTCCAGGAGGCAGACGCAGAAGAACACCGGGCGTTAATACAAAAAATAGTACAGCAGTAAAGAGACTCATCCACAGATACATCTTATACTTATGATTCAGAATTAATTTCTAATAAGACTATTAATAAAGACTTTAACCATCTCAACATTGTATTCAGCCGAATACTCTGAACCAATACGGAGAACAGGCAGTTCAGAAGAATCTAACCAGGCTCGATGTTTTTGATCTAACTCATTCAAATATTCAAGAGAAACTGTTTCACCGGGTCTACCACGATCCATAATCCGTTGTGCAGAGACCTCTGGCCCCGTTGTAAGAAAGATAATTCCATTCAGAGGAACCTGAGAAGAATAATCCTCAAACATCTTGAGATACAGAGCCCATTCAACCTCAGAAATATGACCTGCTTCTTTTAACATCTGGGCAAATACGTACCGAGATGTTAGAGCCGAGCGTTCAGTTACAATAATCTTGTTTGAATCTAGAACATTTTTTACCGCATTTACCAAAGTCTGAATAGCATAGTTCTGGAATGTAAAAGCCCACCGGCTCTTGTCTTGATAAAAGAGTTCAAGAATTGAATGACCATCATACTCTTTCATCCACTCCTCTACGGGTTCTAACACAATCTCGTATTCAGGACAAGAAATAGCCAGTGCCTCCAGAAAGGTCGTCTTTCCAGAACCAATGTTACCTTCAAGACTAATAATCATTACTTAATACCAAGGCATAAACCTGCAGTCAAATTTAGGCGTGCATAATAATTTCAGAACACTGTGAGCCATTTATAGCATTTTCACCTTCGTGAGCCAAATGTATAATCTTCAACTCTGCCTTTCTCTCAAAACGGACCGCGCGCCCTATAACTTGTTTTTCTAACTCCGTGTTCATACGGTGATATAAAACCACGTGAGTCGCTGCCTCCAAATTTATTCCCGCACCTACATGACGAGCATTCATGCATAGAACCCGTATAGTTCCATCACTAAATTGATTTCTTAATCGTTCCACTCTTGCTCCTGAACCAGATAAAAGTTCACACCGTATTCCATTGACCGACAAGAGTTCTTTAAGACCTCTGAAAGAGGCTTCGTGGGCCGAAAAAACAAGAAATCGGTCATTTTCATTTGATGCTAATAAACGTTCTAACAGTGCTGTAGACTTGGTAGGCAAAGATATAGCAGATTCAGTATTAGTATCTTTTTCTCCTACTACTAACAGTTCCGATATTGATGCTATAGGTGTCCGACACAGAGGGCATGCCTGTCTAGATTTCATGCACTCACATAAACAAGATAGACAGAATGAATGCCGACAACAGGGAGTTAATGTTGGAGTCTGAGGAGGTTCAAAACAGATAGGACAAGATTCCTGACTAGCTGACTTGATACGGGCCTCGAGAGACTCAAGTTGTTCACGGAGACGGACTACTTTTTGTTCGGCCTTTTCAATGGCCTGGAGTTTAATAAGAGGTGTCGAATAATCCATTGTTCGTTTAAATTCTAGAAGACGCTCAGCCTGGGCAAGATCTCCCCGCAGACTCATTGTTACACGGTCAACCAATGTCTCTTTGGTAGTAGTCTTGAGACCAAGTGCATCGAGTGCACCGACCGTATCTCCTGCATGAAGAGCCTCCATAGCTGCCGCCGAAATATATCCGCTGAGAATACTCAGATTTGCGGGAGTCTTACATAAAATTGTCTCGTGGGAAATTACAGGTCTTGCTAGACTCTCATTAATCCAAAGATCATTATTTTTAATAAGAATTTGTGTAAATGCACTGTTTCGAGTATCTGAAAGAGTATGATAAATAAAACCATATCTGGACTGTATACCTGGAATAATTCCGGATCCGAGTGCAACTTGATAATCTTCTGGCAAATTATTCATGCTGTAACTGTGAATTCCTGATGGAAATAACATATTAACCCACGAAGCCGAAATGAACCAAGTAAAACGGGCCGATATGTCTCCGTGTCGTACCGTACATATAATTGAGTCGGCCTCGTCTACAAAAAGACGGGACCATATAACTCGTGAAAAATCTGGAAAAATAGCCATGAATTTTTTGAGCATAGTGGAACTAACCAGAATTATGTCAGAACGTAGTAGATCTACCATTGATTTTTCACAGTCCTTTGTTCTCTTGATAATAGAAGCATTCAAGGTGGTCTGGTCTTTGATATAAGACTCCCATTGGGGACATACATTGTGTGGTACAATACAAAGAGATGCTCGTGTATAGACTTTGCGATCTTCTGAACCACTAATATCTATTATGTCTGTAACAGATGGCATATGTTTAATACTCACGATAACAGAATCCTGATACTCATTTCCATTACGAATGATAAGACTAGATGTTTGAGGTGGATCTTCCTTTACCAGTGAAAGTGCAACCAGACTTTTGCCAGCTCCTACACGGTCAGCCAAGATACCATACTTAGTAAGAAGCTGGGGATTCGATGTTAGACTACTCAGATTAGAACATGTCTCTAGTTTTTTTGCTGCGGCTAACAGAGTAAGTTGATGAGGTCTCAGAGTAGTAGTAATCCAGGATGGTTGTGTTGCTTGTACACTTTTATCTGTAAGTTGATTATGTAATGATGATGCAATAAAATCACGAAGTTCTCTTCGATAATCTGACATTATATTTTAGATTATAATAGACTTGTTTAAACTTGACGCAACGGTATCATAAAATATGATGAATAAGATGGACAATGAAGACGTAACTCTGTTGGAAATTATCGACTTTGAGAATCGTGTATGCAAGGTTGTAAAGGCACAAACGAATTCTGTATATACCATTGGTGAAATTGTGGTAATTGTAGATGGTCCCTCCCTAGTCGATTACAAAGACTGTGGTCAAGTTAAGTTTATATTAAAGAAAGAAAATGGTACTGAGTCGGTAGAAACTGTTGACGCATTCACATGCGACTGTACTGAGGAGACGCGGTCAAGATGGCCAAATCCTACAAATGATCCCAGTGTAGGCCTAGGTATTCCATCATTTCGGATTGCTCCTAAAGGCACGACAGATAAGTAGAAACAATGTCTCGTCCATTTGTATCTGTATTAACTCCAACATATAATAGACGTTTATTCATGCCATCAGCCATAGCCTGTTTTAAACAACAGGACTATCCTATGGACCGCATGGAATGGATTATTTTGGATAATGGAACGGACCAAATAGATGACATGATTCGGGATTCAGGACTAAAAAATGTTCGGCACATTTCTATTACAGATCGCAAAGTAAAGATTGGTGAGCTGCGGAATATTTTGAACAGAGAGGCTAAAGGTGATATTTGTGTATGCATGGATGATGATGATTATTATCCTCCAGGACGCGTACGAGATTGTGTAAAAGTTCTTTTGGCTAATAAGTCTAAGAATATCGAGGTTGCCGGTTGTTCCGAAGTTCTACTGTACTACACCGACAGACACGAGATATGGCGGATTGGCCCATATAATCAGAATCATTGTACAAATAATACAATGGCATATTTTACATCATATGGAAAAGCCAATCTATATGATGAAACGGTGGTTATGGCCGAGGAGAAATCATACTTGAAAGACTATAAGACACCAATGTTTCAAATGAAGACACAGGACCATCTATTATGCATATGCCATTCTACAAATACGTTTGATAAACGGAATCTCTTACTGCAAGTGAATCCTAAACTTGTTAAGACTAACTTGAAGTTATCACAAATTGTTAAAGATAAGTCTGTAAGAGAGTTTTATATGAGTCTGAAAGATGAGACAGCACGGACACCTATTATTGTACCTGAACATTTGAGGCTGCGTCAGCAGGAGCAGAAGAATCCCTAGCTAATCCTCTAGCTTGTTCATACACATCTTCAGGAACATACGGCCCATCCGAACTAAGATATGTTTTAATAAAATCTATATACTGTCTATTATCTTCAATCTTGACAAATGGAGCTAAGAGTAAGTTAAATCCTATATTTTTTATTAACCAAATAGGATACCATTCATCAGGAGAAGATATTGTACCTTCAATCAAAGGAAATAGACCAAAATAGGGCCGACCTCTCATAAAAATAAGAGCATAAATAAACACAATCGGCCATAATGAAACCGCAACAAGACCTACTAAAAATCGCATAGCAGAATGATGGTGTATGTTAGCATTCATCATAATAGAAATGGGTAGAGGAAAAATACCCAGATTTATAGCAAGCAAGGCTCCTGCCGATAAGCCATGAATAGCAGCCTTTTTAAATTTAACAGAAGGATCATCTTCTTGAATACCAAAATTTTGAAACCAATCTTTAATATCCGTTCTCTTTTTAGAAAACGTCACCAAAAAATTGTCAAGAAGATTAGTATTAAAGTTTGATTCAGTAAATGAGTTCATTATATCCGGTGGCATTTCAGCATTCAAAGTATTATATAGGTTTTTTACATCTTTTATTGAAGGATGTTTCTTCTTTTTAACAAATAAACCCATTCCCCTATACACTGCGATAGAAATCTTTATGTTAGAATAAACTTGACGTTTAAAACTACTTTGATTCTATAAGTATGAACTACATCCTAGATTATTGCAAGACACAGAAACCAGCACTAATCTATTTTGCAATAGGCTGTGCTACTAATCCCGAACAACAGTGTCCCTCATTTGTCAGTGAATGGCCAGGAAAGAAGATATGTATCTTAATGGATCCTTTACTTGAGTCTCCTCCCAATTATTTTAAGAATAATGGTATACATTCTAATGCTGACATGGCTGTAACAGGTAATACTATATTCTTCATTAAAAGAAAATACTTTGAAACACCATTTATAAGCCCTATCCCGGGCTTTTCAAAAGACCCACAATTATCAGCAGATGATATGAAATTCTTATATAATCTGTGTAATCTAACATGTTCAACTACTCGTCTTATTGTTCAAGACTATTCGGGTAGAAATATTTCAGAGTTTTATCCTGATAATCCGACTAAAGAAATTCTTGATAATATCCTCTTTGATGTTACATACAATGAAGGAGGATGTTTTATTGACTTTACAAAGGTTCAGATTCAAAGAAGATCCGATGGTTCATTTATTCACCCAGAGTTTGAACCCCTGGCTAATCTCCGGAGTTCTAAGCTACTGCCGGTAATGCAAAAAAAAAGGAAAAGTCCGCTGTGCTATTTTATCCATCGTCTGTATCAGTCATTAATTGGTGCAAAAGAGGCCCGTGATTGGTGTTCACCTACAAAAATTCTGGAACATATGAAACCACTTTGTCAAATCTATAAGACTCCATGGAAGGCTGATAAGGACTCTATACATACTCTCTTGAAAGTGGCTCTAACTGATTTCTGTTTATCTGCAGACCAATATCTATCAGATTCTGATATGGATGAAATAATAGAAAAACCGGACCAATACACGGAGACTATTAACATGCTGTGTTTAGAAGAAATCTAAGAATATAGTAAGATGCCGTTTTCTAAGAAATCTATTAGATTGGCAAAGTGGATTTATTGGATAGTTGGTCTTTTTGTACATCTATGGCTATGCTACACGCTGTTTACCATGAACCGCGCTATTACGGCAATTATATGGTTAATTCTGGGTCTGGTTCTTTTGTCCGTCATGTACATATACTATTTTTCATCTGCAGATTCTAGTTCTACTTGGCCTCCGTATATAACGGTATGTCCTGATTATTTAACAAGTGTTACCCAGAAAAATAATGCAGGTGCGGAAGTGATGGGATGCTTTGACTTAGTTGGACTAAATAATCCCAACATTAATAAGTCGGACCCCAATAACTTAACACCGCCTGATAACACGTCTTATTCTAGATTTGCCTTTGATCCTAGTGGAACGGTTAATCAGAAGATTACTAATGCTCGTGTGAAGGGTCTGACTTGGCAAGGTCTCTTTTAGAGACCGAACCCAACGCTACCAAGCAAGGTCTCTTTTAGAGACCGAACCCAACGCTACCAAGCATTCTCGTTCATATATAAACATTCAAACATCTCATACTAATAATGGAATGGAGTCCGTTGCTCCATAAAGAACACTATGATGCCCTCTTAGCCTGGATAAAGAAACCGGATAAGAAGGCAGCATTTTTATATGGTCCACCAGGTGTAGGTAAGACTACACTAGCCCATCGTCTAATTGAAGACGCCGGTCTCAGAGCAGTTGAATGCAATGCAAGTCAATTCAGACACAAGGCCGCAATGTCAGATCTCATAGAACCTCTATTAAACTCTGCAAATGTAGCCGATTTTTTCAGACCAGAAGGACATCGTGCACTCGGAGTTATCTTAGATGAAATAGATGGTATGTCAGTAGGAGACCGTGGTGGTTTATCAGAATTAGTGCGCATTTTAAAAGATTATAGTGGGCCTAACATAATTATCTGTATATCAAATGAATGGCAGGAAAAACGATATCAACCACTTATGCGAATCTGCATGTGTCGCGAAGTACAAGCACCAGATATTCCAACCTGTGCTAAGTGGATGGGTGTTACTGTTGAAACAATTGCACCTATGTGGAAACACCATCGCGGTGACCTCCGCAAACTTCTACAGAATAACAGTTCACCAAATATAGACAATGATATACATCGTGGTTCGACAGTACAGGACTTAGTGTTAAGATTGTTGGCCGGTGAATTAGATATTCAAGAAGACTTACACCTGGATAACAATGACTTGAATCTAGCGGGCCTCCATCTTCATGAGACATTACCAGATTGGATCCGTGAAAATTATACCCACAATCACTGGTCAATCTACTATGATTGTCTATCAAGTATAGCAACATCGGACCGCCAGGATTATTACACCTTTTTTCATCAACACTGGAGTCTGTTTCCACTTTCATTTCAGAGTAAGTTACAAGCTGTAAATAATCGGCTCTTTGTCCAAGATCATCCAAATAAAAATGGAAAATCGTGGAAATTTCAATATACCGCCGTTTTAGCAAGACAATCATGGCTTTTTAATCAATTTAAGTACTTATGCGAACTCAGAGATTGTTTAGAAACAGAGGCCGGTTTTCGGGAAGGAGGATTAGAAATGGCTCTGTGGACAGCATCACTTCTTAATACAATAGAGAGTGATGGTTCTCATTTAATGGCTGAACCCGGTTCTCTTGTAAAAGAGAATGCAGTGGCCAAAGACAGAGTTCAGAGATGGTTAAAAACTCTTGTTGTACCCACTATTCCTCCTTTGATTTCATAACCGATTGTAATAATTTTACACTGGGTCTTTCTTTGTAAATTAAGATGTATGCAAATATTACTAACAATGTTCCAATAATAACTCCTGATGCATCTATTGCAGGATGAGACAAGACCTTGTAATGTGCACTAATATATTTTTCAACATAAAAGGATACAACAATAGAAATAGCAGCGGATATACCACCATTTATAATAGGAACTGTCTCCTGGTCAATACTTGGAATAGTTTTCCACAAAGAGTTAAGACTATCTTCGACAAAAAAGAAGTTGAGTGCATCTATAATACCAAATGTTATAGATGCAATCATACTGATAAGAATTATTGAGCCTGCCTGCATCTTCATACTCTACGGGAAGAAAATGTCAATGTAACCGACCCTCCATCGGCTTCAAACTCGGCCATTTTTTCTTCGTATAAGAGTCGGCCTCTCTCTTCTGGGTCCATCTTGGTCTGCTCCCACTGTGTCAAGAATTCTTGAAAGAGTTGAATTTCAGTGTCAAGAGTCTTGATTTTTTGAGTAGCAACCAGGATTCCTTGTTCGGCACCTTTCTTGTCTTTTGTCACAAGTGCCGGCCCTCTCCATCCTCGTGCCTGTTTCTCCGCAGCGTCAATAGTCTCTTGATGCTGGGCAATGGTGGCCTCTTCCTTTGTTTTGTCTTTTAGAAGAGATGCTAGAATACGACACGTAGTTCTAATGTCATCGTCCCACTTGTGATTATCGTCCTCAACACCATCGATATACTTTTGCAGGAGTTCAGTCATTCTGACGCCGTATACAGCTTGGCCCCGGTAGCTAGGTTCAACTTTTTTACCTTCGGTTCAATTCTCTTACCTTCGGTTCAATTCTCTTACACCAGCATCAAGAATACGGATAACAGCCGATATGTTAGAACACGTAGACTGAAATTCAGTTATAGGAAGATGCGTTGAACGGTCATTGTCCATAAAAATAACAGGTATGGCCCATGTTTTTACTGCAGGATTGTATCGTATAAATGTTTCACGGCTAGTATATCCATAATCTATAGTCCATTCAGGCTGACCTTTACCTCTTACTAAGAATGGGCTGTTAAGGAGTGTAACAAGTTCAGGAACTTGTTCAGCTAAAGACATTGGAAACACTTTGTGATAATCAAAATATGCATCTCGGTCATCTTCGGCCTGACTCTTATGGTTAGAACAAAAATATATTCCATATAAATGTTCTACAAGAGCACAACCAATCTTAGGTTCTTTACAGTAATAACAAATAAGAGGTTGAAATGTTAGACGTCGGGGCATCATTCTATTAAAATCTATGAATAGAATAGAAACATCTAACCACACTCATGCAATAGAATTTTTTGTAGTCGAATACTAGGGATGATACTTTTGCTCATTATTTTAATTGCTCTTACTTTTCTATACTGGATTCAGATAAGTAAATCTACTCGTAGAATAGTTTTAACGGAGGCTTATGTTGACTATATTACTGCACTAGAAGGACCTGTTGCACTCAAAGACTTTTTGAAAGTCAAGACGGGTCTAACATCGATGACTGCAGAATCATGTGCCGCCGCCGACGCGGGTCGTCAAGGTGAACTTGGAGGTCAGTACGTTCAAAGAACAAATAATTATCGACGAGACTACCCGGACTCATGTTCGTCCCGCAGTGATTTTGTAGGTTCTATATATCAACCAGTTGCTCTTGGGTCGATAGTACCATGCGATGGTGACTGTTAAAAAATATATGTGTATAATAGAAATGTCTATGTTTGATCCTGTAACTGCTGTAGGTGCAGGAGTCCAAAAATATACGGATGTAAAAGAGGGATTTAAAGAACGTTTAAATGGCACACTTCCGCCTGGTTCTATTCCATTTTCGGACCCAACAGGAAAACCTACTGGAGTATTTTTTAATGAAGGAACTGGTAAATTTTATAAAAAGGTAGGATTTCTATGGAAATCATGGAAAGAGTTTCCTACAAAAGAGGCTGCAGAAAGTGCCAGTGGCGGTTTCAGACAGGGCCGTAGACGTAGTCATAGACGTAGTAACAGACGTAGACGTAGTCAAAGAAGGTCAAGAGCCTAACCAACCAATATGTTGAATTATCTCAATTGCCGACTCCCGCCTAGATAAGACCTCTGCCCAGAATGTTTCAGCTTCTGGTTGACCAACGGTATTCCACCATGTACTATTCCTGAGAACGGTACGTGGAGACCATGATTTTAAAGACCAAAGCGATGATTCTAGAAGAGGTTTGTCTGAAACAGGAGGAACAATGTCAGCCAGATTTTTTACCGGTCGACTATATTCATAAGTCCATGTAATAGGATCTTCTAGGACTCCATATACATTGATTTGTCCGCACCAGCCTTCAGGAATCTCTATAGTTCCAACATGTCCTTGAATGAATTGGGCCTCTATAAAATCTACCGCCTCTAAATCACAGACCTCCAGTTGAATCTGCATTTGAGAATAGTATTCTGCCGGTACATATGTACCTGGCAACCGATTTTTCGGTGCCTTGATTTCAACTAGACGACCCATACGAGGCCCCGCTGTGACAAGTCCATCTGGACTCGCCGATAACCATTCATAGTCTCTGTGTGTGAATCGACCAAGTGTATCACAGACTTTGACTCCATACATGAGTTCGTAAATGTCACGGACTATCGGTTCAAATCGGTGCCCCCAACTTGTAGCCACCATATCTCCGTCGGGCTGTGCAAGTGCTACAGGATTCTGGGTTCTATCATTGACCGGTAGTTCCACCTTTGAACGTAAAAGTCGCTCACGACTTCCCGTTAAAATCTGATGGAATTCCGATGCTGTAAGACGGTTACGGCGCTGAGAATACCAGTCTGCTGAGTGTTGGGCCGTCTGAGGTTTATTCAGAAGTGCTTCTTGATATATAGGAATCAATGCATCTATTTCTAATTCTCTGTGTTGCCGAAACCAATCTCCCGCAGCGTCTAACAGTGCCTCTGTTAGTTCCTCTTCATCTGTTACGAGCGCTATCTCATTTTGTACTGCATTCCAAACTTCATCCGTCGTCTCTTCGTCGTCGAAGAGACCAGGGTTGTAAAGAGGAGGCAGAGTATCTATGCACCATGATGCAAGATCCATTATATATTCTGGTTGCTCCCTTCGTTTAAGACCGGAACCGACTTGCTCCTCCGAATTGTTGCTCTTGGTAGTACTTCTATGCGAAATGTTCGAAGACCACTTAGACCTACGCGTTCTTTAAGACCGCGTACAACTAATACCTTTGCTTCTACTGGGTCATACTCAATGGCAAGTTTTGTGTTTAGTTGCTTAGTTTCATATGCTTGAAGTATAGTGGCCAAGAGAGAGGCCGATTCTGCCGGACTTAGATCAGGATATGCCTGAACATATTTCCGTAAACGATCTAGTTTGGCACCGCGATCTAGTCTGGCCCATGGTTGATTAAAAGAAATCTGGTCAGCCGATAAGAATGCATCCAAACTATCCTCTGTAGCTTTTACAACATTGTCGCCCATAAACGGCCCTATAGGAACTACTGGTGTTGGTGTATTTATACGTTTGCGCTGAGTCTTATTGCGTTGCATCCTATGCATATTAGTGTACATTCGGTTTAAACCGTTGCATAAAATAGAGATGTCCACTAATCGTTCAACAAAAAAACACTGCCCGGCCGATGCTCCTCACATATGTGGTCGCCATACTATTGCACGAGGTCTATGTGTTCCTACATACAAAGATTGTGCATATCGTGTAGAGGGTTCGCGTCCTATACCTATTGTTCAAGAAGATGCTACAATGGCTGCTCAGGGTGCATCTTATGGATATGAAAAAACTTTTCTTGGTCTAAGTTGCTACTTGAACATTTCTAACATTGCACTTGATTATGATGCTACATTTGAAGGCGAGCCCGTCCCAGAAACTTTTTCACTGCTTACTTATAATATTTGGGGTCTTGCTGTAAAACCCAGAAGCCAACATCTATTTGGTCTACGAAAAAATGTACTTATAAACACTATTAGAAATGTAAATGCGGATTTATGTTTTTTTCAAGAAATGAGTGCATTTTCATATAATGAACTTAAAGATACTGCTTTATTTCATAAGTATCCATTTAAGAGCGAAGAGCCTTATCCTTCTGGAGTACAGAACCGTCGTCGTGGTGTAGATACTTACTGTCTTTCTCGCTATACACCAAATCGTGTAAGACAATTTGGCATAGAAGGAGTTCTCAATTATAAGAATGCACTAATGATTGTTGAATTTCCTAATCTAGTTGTCTATAATTTGTATAGTCAAGCTGGAAGTCGTGATAGCCCAGGACAAAAGAATGAGTGGTTGCATTATTCACGATGTCGTTTTGATATTCTTCAAAGCATATATGATATTATGATGGCAGAACACAGAGGTCAACGTATTGTTCTGTGTGGTGATTTTAATTTTGACTTAGATGGCTCTCGGAATGGTTGGCCCGAAACTGAAATGCTTCGTCAATTTAAGTCTATTGGTTTCATAGACACATTTCGTTACTTAAATCCACAGGATCCTGGATATACAGAAGATACATTCTTAAATGTGATGCGATGGAATCAGAAATTTATTGAAAAGTTTTATCGATTTGATGGAATTTTTTCTAAAGGTCTTCAACTACGGTCTTCTAGTATAATTGGTACAGAGACAACTCTTTTGACTAAAGAGGAAACAGATTGGTTTATTGAGAATATGTCTGACCACACAATATACGGAGATGATTTACCTTTACGGGGAATGGAAGGTAATCTAATGCAAATAAATCCTTCGGATCACTTTGGTGTGTTGACTATTTTTGGGCCTAAGTCTAAGAAAAGGAAAACATTAAAAAGTAATGGAAGTAGAACTCGTTTGTAGTCGTGGACTTCTTTATTCTTGTACGCACCATTCATTGAAGCCAAAATCCAGTGCAATCGATACAGACCATCTAGGTTCTAACATGAGTGGTTCAATCTATGTTTGTAGTGAGTCTCTATTATATTTTATTAATAAGTGTTTACCGCTGATTACTAAACCCTTTGTTCTGGTTTCAGGTGACTCGGATATGACTATAGATCCAATTCATTACAAGAGTCTAATTGAATGTCCATTACTCTTGGCCTGGTATGCACAAAATATGATTAATCCCGTTAAAAAATGTATTCAGATGCCTATAGGATTAGATTATCATACTATCTGGGCTAATCCTAGTCATAAATGGCTTACATCTGGTGAAGGACATTTACCTAAAGAACAAGAGGCTATCTTAAAAGGAATAAAGCCAACAGATAGACTATGTAAGATTTATGTGAATTTCGGAGCTCTTGATAAATACGGAGATAGAAGGTCAGCATTGTCAACAATTCCACAAGAATTAATGACTATGCATTTAAAACCGGTTCCTAGAACTCTTGTTTGGAAATTTATGGCCAGACATGCATTTGTCTTATCGCCTTTTGGTAATGGACTGGACTGTCATAGAACATGGGAAGCACTTGTTTTAGGTGCAATTCCTATTATACGAGGACGGCACTTTGAAGCCATGTTTGAAGGTTTGCCCGTTTTAATTGTTGATGCGTGGTCCGATGTTACAGCAGACTTATTAGAAAAGACTGTTAAACAATTCAAGATTAAGGAGTGGAAGAAAGAGAAGTTGACGTTGGCTTACTGGGTTCATTCCATACAGTCACATCTTCTTTGAACTTGGAGCCGGTATCAGTCAATATAAAACGACCTGATGAAAACCAGAGCTCAAGACCGTCCGTAATTCCTGAACCTTTACTAATAAATTTGATTGTTTCTTTAATTGTTTTTTTAGGAACACGGGGCATTTCTACTTTTCTATTAAGAAAAGTGTTTAGACGGGAACATCTAATATAGATACATATTTAGGGATGCATAAGAGTTCAACACCATTACCCGAATTTGCCCGTATTCATTCAATGGCCCGTGTACGGGTAGAATGGGATACTCGAGATACAGCCAATACACGACTATTCTCTACTATGTATCCGAATGCAGTAACATCGGCCGGTTTAGCCAAACATCCGACTCACGGAGCCGAGCCATTTATGCCAACGGCTAGTCAAATCGATGTTAAATTATATAAGAAACCATATTTCCCAGATAATCCAAATCCAGATGCTTCTGGAAAGACAGAGAGAAGTCGTCTACCAAAAATATCTTCCTCTATTCGAGATGTCCAGAGGTCGATTGTTGAAGACAATCGGTTCAGGAATACAGATACTGATGCACGAATTATTGAACGCGTGTTTAATCAAAAGCTACCATAACAGGAAGAGCATGGTGATTAACAGACTTCATTGCTGATTGACTCATCTCTTTACGCTTTCTACGACCAGTATTAGAGGTTGACTCCGGTGCCTCTTTGTAATGCTCCCGGAAACTAACATTCATGTCCTTTTCGATATCAGATGCATGTGTTGTAATATAATTTATGACTCCCTTTTCAATCGCCCATCTGAAAAAATTCAGTTGACCCACCGTCGTCTCCTCAATAGGGGGATGACCGCGGACCTGGAAACTAATACGCTCTCGCCGGCAGAATGGATCAAAGAGACGCTTTGAATATGCCTTTAACTCGCGCTTATAATGGAAATGTACCATAAACTGTCTATCTTCGTGTGTATAACACACATTGAATTTCTTAGAATAATTCGTGACGAACCAGTCAATGAGACGTAGACTTACAGAAGTCTTACCTGTTAGAATTGGAAGGATTGCTTCTAAGTGACCCGGCAGATTATAGAAATCTTGAAGCCAACGAACTATAAAATCTTGACGATTTTGGACTCGATTTTTTACAGTTTGTCTTTCCATGGCTGGCTTTTACAATGAGGTGTGTGTTTAGACCGTGTCATTAATATTTGTAGAAGAGTAGGGGAAATGTCGGTGCCTGCTCCAGTTTTAGAGAGATTTAATGGTAGAAATGTTAATGAAATTATTGATAATATTTCAAAAGGGGATATCGATACGGCACATGGGATAATAACAACAAAATTAGGTGCGGTTAATTGGCCCATAAATCATAATATAGATGCAAAACAATTTGATAAAGTCTATATTACAAGTGATATTCACGCAGATGTACATAAATTCTTGAAATTATTAATTGCAGAACAAATAATAGATTCACCTACTAAACCAGATTCAACATATTCTAAAGATGATGTTATACAATATTATTTGACTGAAGGGTCCTTTTCTATGAACAGAACTCTTTTAATTATTGTTGGTGATCTTGTTGATGGAAAACGTAATACAACAGAAGTTCAAGGGTCTAATGGTGTAGAAGAACTTCTTTTACATTTGCTCTTATTTAATTTAAGAGTATCTGCACATTCAAAAGGATCCGATATTCTTTTTACTATTGGAAATCATGATTATGGAACAGTATTGTCTGATACTATAGACCCAATTTTTTATTCTAGATATGTTACACATGAAGCAAAAATTTTTTTTAAGACCCATGTTAATCGTGCACGCATATTAGCACCATTTTATGCATTATCTCCATACTTTATTTTAAATCTTATGAATGGAACTTTAGGACCAGAAATTACATGTATTCATGCAAGTTTACATCAAAATGATAAAACAATTGTAGAAAAAGCAATAAATTCTATACAGACAAAAATAGATACAAGTACTGATAAGTTGTCTGAACTTGGTAAAGAACACGTAGAATTACAGACTTTAATAAGAGGAGATTCTGGTGGACTATGGACAAGAATATATGCAGAAGAAAATATTTGTAATCTTTTACCTGAAAATAGAACAATTGTTGTGGGTCATTGTCCTACACCTACAACATCTTTTGGACATATGCAAAGTCTTTTGGGAGATATAAAATACGCTGGATGTAATGGCCATTCGACACCCTATACAAAAGGGTGTGTTGTATCTGATTGTGATGATAAAGGTTATCCTAAGTTAGTATTTGTTGATATTGGAATGTCTTCCGCATTTGGTTATAACGATGTTCCAGGAGAATTTTTACTGTTAGAACATGATGGTGGACCTCGCTGGTTTAATAAAATGAGCAGAAAATTAGTTGGAGGAGCTCGCACAGATATTGTTAAAGCATTACCACAAAAACCTCTAGGGCCAAAACCTCTAGATAAAAATGATTTATGTCAAAAATTAGATGAATTAAATAAAAAGCAAATTAAAGAAGCAGATAATCCTACACCCCCACCTCCACCAGGACCTCCTCTAGTACCACCTCAACCTCCAGGACCACCTCTAGTACCAGGACCACCATCACCTCCAGGACCTCCAGGACCTCCAGGCTCAAAAATAGAAACAAAAACTTGTTCAGACAGTAAATATGGAATTCCTATATGGGCCTGTAGTATCTTAAAAGATTCTGATATTAATCCTGATTGTAAAGGCAATGACATTCTAACACCTGAATGTCTTGGTTATGCAATGTATGAACAAGTAAAGATTGCAGAAAAATATAATGAAAGTCACACAGAAAATTTTACACAATACAATAAAAATGTATTAGATCTTAGTGCAGGTACTCCAGAACAACAAACAAATAAAATGAAACAATTTCTGATGAGATATCCTGACTCTACGGTTACTATAAATAATGTGACACTACCTATTGCTAATCCTTTTAGAGCAAGGGCTTCTCGTATGAAAGCATCTTTTGCTAATCCAGCAGGTAATATAATAGCCACCACAAATGCCGAAATTATTAAGAAATTAGGATACAGTGATATTCTGTTAGATAAAAGAATGACAATAAATTTCCTTGAATCATTATGGTATTGTAGTAAATTTCCTACTCTAGAAGGTGAGCGGTGTACACCCGCCCGTATAATAGGTCTTTTGCGTCAATTTGAAAATTCTAAGACAATGATAGAATCTGACCAAGTTAAAAAATCTGAAGAAACTAACTGGGATTTTTTGAAACAATATATTTTCAAGGCCCTGTTTTTTCTAAAACCAAATATTGACTTATATCCTCTTGAATTATTGAGTAAACCTGTAAATAAAAGTCTAAGTGTACCTCTTAGTAGCAGTGGAGGTGGAGGTGGTGGAGGTGGTGGAGGTGGTGGTTGGATTTTGAGGGCAAGGGAGGGCTGGCCGTCAGGAGG
>Ga0209550_10002618_pt1 | contig 17292 bp, 10 predicted proteins | sample LauGreSuBDMM15SN_2_FD_187567 | JGI IMG/M metagenome (GOLD analysis project Ga0209550, IMG submission 187567) | Freshwater lake microbial communities from Lake Michigan, USA - Su13.BD.MM15.SN (SPAdes) (version 5) | ecosystem: Environmental > Aquatic > Freshwater > Lake | place: Lake Michigan...
GTTGCGGTTCTAGCCATGGTCATGCCGGTACACGTCCTAGCGGGTCCGACCAATCCGGTTGAAGTGACTTGGGGAAAAACTCTGCAGGATGCGGCTTTCGTGAAAGAGGGAATGGATCGTTTTCGGAATCCCAAGTATCAGTACGAGTGTCTGGGTCTTGGAGGAACGATGATGCGGGTCGGTTCCGACGGGTTCACCCGAAAGGGTGCCGTGTTAACCCAGACAAACGGGTGGCTAAAGCACCGCCCTTATCTGTCCTACCAGTACTGGTGGGATGAGGAGGGGCATCGGCATCTCCCGTTTGATTTTGTAGGTGGCTATGGAAAAAAGTTGGAATCTGGGCTGGTGACGGCCTTTCGGAACCGTCTCGATATCGCCACCGGCCTGCTCGAGATTGATTTGGGACTGCAGGAGGATGGCAAGGGTTCGAAGTCATTTCAAAGCCATCGGGAGATGTTTATTACCCCTAAGGGGATTTTGGTGATACGGGTTACGGATACGGCAGGTGCACCTAAGCCATTCCGAATGGGTGTGGGAATCAATCAGGACGTACGGATTTATCTAAACAGCGGGGTCTATAACAAAGCCCACGATCCTTGGACAGGGGAGGGAGAGGGAAAGAAAGATGGGTTGGTCATCGTGGCGAAGCGCCCGAAATCCTGCACCGCCGCCTTGGGCATAGCGGTCGAGGGGGTGGAAACTTCTGTGGATGCAAAAATGTTGGAGTTAGGGTCGGTTCAAGCGGGAAAGAGCGTCACTTTTTATATTGCTCCTAGTTCATCGTACGAAGTCGATGACCCAGTAGGGAGTGCATGGAAAAAAGCGGAGGCGGCCAAATCTCATGGCTTTCAAGCCCTTCGCCAAGAGGCTGCCCAGTGGTGGAAGGAGTACTATGAGCGATCTGCCATCTCCGTGCCTGATTCCGATTTACAGAAGTGGTTTGCTCGGTCGACCTACTACATGGGGGTATTTTTTGGTAACACCGATGTCCCGCCTGGATGCAACGGGACAAGCATCGAGAGTTTTGCAGGTGCCGTCTGTCCCGAGTATGATTTAGTGCTGAGTCAGATGGCGTTGCTCTATGGCAACCATTTCAAGGAAGCGCGCCGTGTGGTGGGTTGGCTGGAGCGGGTGCTACCGCGAGCGGAGAAATACGCAAAGGAGGGGCTGACATTGCATCAGACCTCCGTCACATACACAGGAGGGGCAAAGTTTGCTCCACTGATGGGCTATGACGGCACGATTTTGCTTCCGCCGACGACGGGAGAGGGGGCTTGGGCGCATGAGGACTTTTCGGGAAATCATGCGGCCCTGATGGCGCTGAATTATGTCGATTGGAGTGGAGATAAGAGTTGCGAAGCTTCGGCCAAGAAGATTCTCCGCGAGACGACGGAGATTTCCGTGCAGGACCTCCAGTGGCGTGACGATTTTAAATCGTACTTGAATAAATATATGCCTGCGACAGTCCAGCAGGCGGGCACCCTGTATGCTCTGCGGGAGTCGGTCCGGCGTGGGGTTGCCGATCCGGATTGGGCGGAAAAGGCGGACAAAGTCCTCATACCCACGGCTGAGTATAAGGGGAAAAAACTTTTTGCGGTTGGACCTGGGGCGGACCTTGCGGAGCATGCTGGGGATTCCACTTGGTTGATTCCTGCCTGGTACTATGGGGTAGTGGCAGATGAGGATCCGATGGTCCGCGATAGTTATGATTTGTTCCGCACCTCCAAGACTGGGGACTACACATTTAACAACGGCTGGATGGGGGTCATCGCGGCAAAGCTGAAGGATGGAAAAGAGGCCGTGCAGTGGGCGAAAAATTTTCTGCGACCTGGAGTAGCCCTTTTTGATGACACCTGTTTCGGGGAGATCGTGGCTGATTTTGAAGACTTTAAGAAAACCCCCGAAGTGGCAGCCCACGGAGCATTCATCTGTAATCTGACCCAAATGTTGCTCGGGCCGGATGATGAAAAGGAAATCACCCTTTTCCCAGCCATCCCTATCGAGTGGGAGAAGAAAGGGGTGTCGTTTCAGAAACTCGCGGCCAAGGGGGGTGTACTGGTTTCAGGTGAATTTGAGGTGGATCGAGTTCAAGTGACACTGGAGAACTGCCTGAATGAAAGCTGTAGTCGGGATTTGAGAGTACGATTACCAGAAGGAACGACGCGTCTTCGTGATTCTGAAAGCAGGGTTCAGATCGAAGCCGGATGGGCGCGGTTATCAGATGTGCAACTGCCTGCAAAATCACGGAAAACATTGGATTTTGTAGTGATGCAAAAGAACGAAAGTCCGGCAGCGCCGAGTCGAAAGTAGTTGGAAATCAAATTTTCCTATACGAAAAACACGAGAAACGGCTCAATATAATTGGCTAGTGCTTAGGTATATTCGAAATCAAAACGCAAACCCATACTAAACAACAAGATAAAAAAGATAACGAATACTATAAAGTATACGTTGACAAAAACAAACATGATACTACTACTATTCATATGAAACATATCTTATCTAAAATCACCGCCGCGATTCTTTTCGCGGCATCCATGCAAAGCACATCCGCATTCGGCGCCGACGGAGTGGCGGCATGGCGAGGGCTCGTCAACACCGATTGGGCCACGGCGGCGAATTGGCTTGATGGACAACTCCCCTCGGCCCTGGCCACGGGGACCGGCCCCACGTTCATTGACCCTAATCCTAACAATCTGTTCCCCGTGGTCAGTACATTGGGCAACACGACGCCCGGATACTTCTATATCGGGACGAACACGGGATTTACTGTGGTCAGCGGTGGAGAACTGACCGTCGCGGGCAATTTGACGACCGGTCAATGGGGAAACACCCTGCCGATCAATATCACCGGTGGCCTGTTGAACATGGGTGGTTATCTGAACATGGGTGCGGGTGGATTCGACGGCTCGGTGAATATTTCTGGAGGGACGGTGACGGCTGGCGATTTGGGGATCAATACAACTAGCGGATCCAAGCTGAATATTTCTGGTAATGGGACGTTCATTACCCCTTATAACCCCGGATTATTCGGTGCCATCCAATACTGGGTTAATAGCGGTAACATCACTGCGAACGGCAATGCCGCTGGGTGGTCGGTCAATTTGGATACGGTCAGCCAAGCTGGAAAAGTGGTGGTTACAGCGGTTCCTGAGCCTAGTACTTTAGCCAGTCTGGGGATGGGTTTGGCCCTCTTAGCTGCCACGCGTAGTTTGCGAAAAAAAAGCTAATCAGATTGGGATATTTTATGGATCATGGAAAACCGGCTCGAGGTAGAATCGAGCCGGTTTTCTTTTTCTTCAACGACCGTTTCAAACAGTGAGCACAATCAGGGATCAAGTAACAATTTCAACGCAACCAAACCCTAAAAAAGTAAATCTCATAAAAACAGAACAAAGAAAAGATATGAACGCAAACCGACATAACTTATTGGGATTGGCGGCTAAACTGGCGCTCATGGTGGTGATACTTTTCAGCACATCCGCATTCGGCGCCAGCGGAGTGGCGGCATGGCGAGGGCTCGTCAACACCGATTGGGCCACGGCGGCGAATTGGCTTGATGGACAGCTCCCCTCGGCCCCGGCCACGGGGACCGGCGCCACGTTCATTGACCCTAATCCTAACAATCTGTTCCCCGTGGTCAGTACTTTGGGCAACACGGTGCCCGCATACCTCTGGATCACGCCCAATGCGGGAATGAGTGTGGTCAGCGGTGGGCAACTGAGCATTGCCGGATTTCTGGAGTATGGAAATATGGCGGGTGGGGACTGCCTGCCGTTCAACATCACAGGGGGCGAATTGAACGTCGACAGCTATATCAGCATGGGTTACGGCGATTATCCCGCCGGACGTGCTGCCCTTCTCAATATCTCTGGTGGGACGGTGACGGCTGGAAACATTGCGATCCACACGACCGGCAAGGCGAAGCTGGACATTTCTGGCAATGGAAAATTCGTCGTCAACGCCGGCGGCAATGCCGAATATTATGTCACCAACGGTTTCATCACTGCGAACGGCAATGCCACCGGGTGGTCGGTCAACGTGGATACCAATTCCAACCCAGGCAAGGTGGTGCTGACAGCCAAAAATACTGGAGTCCCCCCGCCGCAGGGGGATGTGACTTGGACAGGCAGCGTAAGCAGCGACTGGTCCAATCTGGGCAACTGGGCAAATGGATTTCCCGCCAACGCACTAGCCGCCAATGTCATCATCAATGCCGCGGCCAACTCTTGCATGGTCAGCACTGCGGGGGCTTACACCTTGAACTCCCTCTATCTAGGCATAAATGCAGGAATGAGTGTGGTCAGCGGTGGGCAACTGACCATCTCGGGCGATTTGGTGACCGGTATATGGGGAAACAGCCTGACGGTTAATATCACCGGTGGCCAGTTGAACATGGTTGGTTATCTGAACATGGGGGCGGGTGGATATGCCGGCTCGGTAAATATTTCAGGCGGGACGGTGACGACTGGCGATTTGGGGATCAATACAACTAGCGGGTCCAAGCTGAATATTTCTGGTAATGGGACGTTCGTCACCACCAATAACCCCGGATTGTTGGGGGCCATCGAATACTGGGTTAACAGCGGTTTCATCACTGCGAACGGCAATGCCGCCGGGTGGTCGGTCGACTTGGACACTAATTCCAACCCAGGCAAGGTGGTGCTGACAGCCAAAAATACTGTAGTCCCCCCCCAGCCACAGGGGGATGTGACTTGGACAGGCAGCGTTAGTAGCGACTGGTCCAATCTGGGCAACTGGGCGAATGGATTTCCCGCCAACGCCCTAGCCGCCAATGTCATTATCAATGCCGCAGCTAACCCTTGCGTGGTCAGCACCACGGGGGCTTACACCTTGAAATACCTCTATCTAGGCACCAATGCAGGACTGAGTGTGGTCAGCGGTGGGGAACTGAACATTTCGGGCGATTTGACGACCGGTGTATGGGGAAACAGCCTGCCGGTTAATATCACTGGTGGCCTGTTGAACATAGGCGGTTATCTGAACATGGGGGCGGTTGGATATGCCGGCTCGGTGAATATTTCTGGCGGGACGGTGACGGTTGGCAACTTTGGGATCAACACAACCAGCATAGCCAAGCTGGATATTTCTGGCAATGGGACGCTCATCACCCCCAATAACCCCGGATTGTTGGGTGCCATCAATTCCTATATTAACAGCGGTCTCATAACTGCGAACGGCAACGCGCCGCGATGGTCGGTCAAAGTGGATACCAGTTCCAATTTAGGCAAGGTGGTGCTGACAGCGGTCTATCAGCCGTCGCTGCCGCCAGTGGACTGCGTTGCTAATAATGCAGGCGGGAACAATTTGTGGATGAACCCGTACAACTGGAATCCTGCCAAGGTGCCGGGGGTGGATAGCGAGTATGACACGGCAACCGTTGACGGGGGGCGGACCGTAGTCCTGAATTCCGGGGAGGCAAAATATGTCGGCTCACTAACGGTGGGAGGAACCAATGGCCAAGGTGGCGTGCAGATTGATCCGTTTTGCAATGTCACATTTCTGAATGCCAACATCTCGGTCATGATTGGTGGAGCCGCCAACGGCGGACTGAATCCCAGTCAATTGTTGGTGTATGGTGGCACCATTAGCACGGCGGGCGATATGGTGCTGGGCGGTAGCGGAGGATGGGTGGATGCGCGGCATTACGACGGTTATTGCGCGGTGGGCGGCACGCTGCGAGTGGGATCCTATTTGTATCCGTCGGACGCCTCCGCCAGCAATGTGTCGTTGCGGCTGGTCGGCAACAGCGGGGGTATGACCAACATCGGCGCGATTGAAATCGGGAATGCTGCCACGGTTGCTTTCGAGTTTAATGGCGCCAGCTCAATCAAGTCGCTGGTGGCAACCGGGGCGGTCCGCATCTTGCCGGGGGCAGCCTTGGTGGTTGACGGCACTGGTCTTTCAGGATCGACACGGGACTTCACCCTTTTCAAAGGGGGATCGCGCACTGGAACTTTCAGCACGGTAACTATGGTGAATTTTCCCGTAGGAGCGGCTCCAAGTCTGGTTTACACAGCTACGGAGGTGAAATTGTCAGTTACGCTGGCGGAGCCGGATCCTCTTCTGACCATGCAGAGCCTTAGCGGCGGGCAGATTCAGACTTCGTGGAATTTCGGCAGTCTGGAATCGACAACCGACCTTCTAGGACCCTGGCAACCGGTGTTGAATGCGGTCTCGCCTTGGGTGGAGGCGGTAAGTGGCCCTCGGAAGTTCACCCGGGTAAAGGTGAAAGAGTTGAAGATTCCCCGAGTGACAAAGAGCTGGGCCAACGCCTTGCGGTTGGTGGGTGCGGGAAATCCCCTGTATAGCGATTTCGCACTCATAAAAGACAAGCTGGGCAGCTGGCATTGCATGGGCTGTTTTGGCCATTCGCCCAGCGATCCGACGAGCAATGGGTATGTATTGAGTGATGGATATACGTTGTTCCACGCCGTAGGAAGCTCCCTGACCGCGCCCATGTCCCTCACCAGCAAAATTTCCTACCAGATCGCGAGCGCGCAAGCCTACATGTGGGCTCCGGGCATCGTTTGGAACCGGGACAACACCACGGCGTTCATGTATTACTTCCACTTTTTCGGGAGCGACAGTCCGCTGTATGCCCAGTCCGCCTGTCGGCTGCTTACATCCAGCTCGCCCGATCTTTCGGACTGGCGCCCGTATAATGGAACTGAACTCCCGGAACAGAACATGGTCTTTCGCGAGGAAGTGGATCGCGACTTCTGCGTTTTCTGGGATAACCGGCTGGGCAAATACCTTTTGTATTATTGTGCGGCTGCGGGCCTTCGGGCGCGCACCTCGAGCGATCTGTTGCACTGGTCTGATCCGGTAACGGTTCTCAGAGATGCAACGGGTTCCCCTCACGGTTATTCCGAATCACCACAGGTCATCTATCGCGATGGCTATTATTACCTGTGGACCAGTGGCATTGATTACAGTCACACCCACCTCTTCATCTCCGAGGATCCGTTCAACTTTGGCGATGCGGTTGCGAACTCTATCGAGGAAACTCCGGGCCATGCGCCAGAGGTGGTTTCCGAGGGAGGGGTAGATTACATGGCGTGCTCGATGGTTTCAACAGTGCCCAGCAAATTCCCGGCGGACTACAATCTGGAAGGCATTCTGATCCAGCCTTTGCGTTGGGACGCACCGGATCCCGGCATGGCAGAGCGGGTGACCCGCAAGCCTTGATGTGTTCCAGTCAGAGAAGCGACTGAATAAGTATTTTAAAAGCAGGGTGAAAACCCCTGTAAAATACAAAATAGCCGGATTGACCGTAACTGCCCTGGCTGGGTTATTGCTGCCGATTCTCGGCTGCAGTTCCAAATCTCAGCAATCTTCAGTGGCGAAAGTGGAGTTGAAGATTCCACGGGTGACCAAGCCCTGGAAGGATGCTTTGCGGTTGGTGGGGGACGGCAAGACCTTGTGCAGCGATTTTGCGCTGATCAAAGACCAAGTGGGCCAATGGCACTGCATCGGCACTTTTGGCAAGGACGGGAATGGGACTGGCAACGGGTATGCGGAGAGTGATGGCTATGCGTTGTTCCATGCGGTAGGAAGCTCCCTGAACGCGCCCATGATGTTCACCAAAAAAATTTCCTACCAGATCGCCTCGCCCCGAGCATTCATGTGGGCTCCAGGCATAGTCTGGAGTCAGGATAATACGACAGCCTTTCTGTTCTATTTCCATTACCTCGGATCCTCGGAATTCAAAGAAAACTGTTGTCGGTTGCTCGTTTCCCACTCTCCGGATCTTGCGGCCTGGCAGCCCTATGACGGGACTAGACTCCTAGAAAAGAATATGGTCTTTCGGGAGCAGGATGATCGGGACTTCTGCATTTTTTGGGATGATCGGCTGAACTCTTACCTCATGTATTATGCTTGCGCGGGCACTTATCCAGGACTGCCGGGCCTCAACACCATCATCCGGGTGCGAACCTCGAAAGACCTTCTGCATTGGTCGGAGCCGGTTACGGTTATGGGGCCGCCGCCCGGTGGCTACCAGTGTGCTGAATCCCCTTTGGTCATCTATCGTGACGGCTACTACTATCTTTGGGTCAGCGGGATTGATTACAGTCGCGTCTCGCTTTACATCTCGGAAGACCCGTTGAACTTTGGCGACCCCGCCGCAAACCGGATTGAGGAACAACCGGGCCATGCGCCGGAAATTGTTTCCGATCACGGAACGGATTACATGGCGTGCTCGATGGTTTCAACGGTGCCCAGCGCCACGCCGGCTGCCCACGACCTGGATGGTATTTTGATCCAAACTTTGCGTTGGGACGCACCGGATCCCAGCATGGCAGCGCGGGTGACCCGCAAGCCTTGATGCGTTCCAATCGGAGAAGCGACCAGGACACGAACTCTATTAACAGTGGCTGCTTTGACTATGATGACGGCCATTATCCCATGCAACGCTGGGACAAATGCGACCTTTGGCGATGATTTAAGCTTCCTGCCAAGTCGAAAGTAGTTGGAATTAAACTTACGTCCCGATGAAAAATACGATAAATATCTCGATAGAATTTGCTAGGCCTCAATTAGAAATCCAAAAGCTAATCTATAAATTGATACTGAACAGTGACATATGAGAGAAATGAATTACTTAAAAACACACTCTTGACAAATTCGTAACTGCGACTACAACTATTCCTATGAAACATATCCTACTTAAACTTACTGCTGCGATTCTTTTCATGGCACCCATGCATAACGCCAGTGCAACCGTGGTATACTGGAACAATAATAATGGAACTGGAAATCGTTCTTGGTCGGTATCGTCCAACTGGAATACCGGAACAACGCCGACCAGTGCGGATACCGCTATGATTATGGGGACGGCGTGGAGTATCAGTCTTGGCAATATGCCAATTGTCAGTACTGCGAACAACTACGCGAACCAGGTTTACGTAGAATCTGGAGCCGGACTCTCCGTTAGGGCTGGTGGCTTACTGACCGCCACAGACCTGATTACTGGTCATGATGGAGCTTCAAATGTTGTAGATATTTCGGGGGGTGGACGGATCACCTTATCAGGCTATTTGAACCTCGGAGCAGGGGCGTTTGATGGAAAAGTGAATATTTCCAATGGAAGTTTACTTGCCAATGATCTCACGATTAATTCGACGGGAGGGGCAGGAATGAACATTGGAACCAATGGATCGTTCGTACTTACATCAAGTGCACAAAATATTAGTAATCTCAACTACTGGATCGATAATAATATGATCACTGCCAACAGCGGTGCGGCGGGTTGGAGCGTCAATGTGGACACCACTAGTCAAGCAGGCAAACTGGTTGTTACAGCGGTTTCAGTGCCCGAGCCTAGTACTTTAGCTAGTTTAGGAATGGGACTGGTGCTCTTAGTCGCCACACGTGGTTTGCGAAAAAAAAGTTAAGTATATTAGGATAGTTTCTGGATCAGGGAAAGCCGGTTCAAGGTAAACTTGAGCCGGTTTTCTTTTGCTACAACCATCCGCTTAAATAGTGGAAACAATCAAGGAGCAGTATAGATTTGCTTTTATAAGAAACATTTCCTATGGTCCGAATATGAGACTAATCTTTACTGTCCCTCTGCTTTCATTGGCATTTGCCAGTCTTGGTTTTTCGGCTGATCCAGTGTCAAAGGTGGATACGGTTTGGACCGGAGCTGCCAGCGATGCTTGGGCGGATTCGGTGAACTGGAGTTTGGGTATTCCCTCGGCGGACGGTGTTGCCAATACGGTGATTCGAAATAGCTCCACAAATATTGCCCCAGTAGTTAGCACGAAAGGGAATCGCACCGCTGGACAAGTTTACATTATGGCTGGGGGGAGTTTGGTGATCAAAAAAGAGGGGGAACTGACCACGGAGGGTAATTTTGTGACTGGCAACGATGGGCATGCCGGATTGACCGAGGTTATCGCTGGAACCCTGAATGTTGGAGGAGTGTTTCTGATCGGGCACAACGGGTTTGAGGGAAGTCTCAAGATTGATTCGGGAACTGTGAATGCGGAGGGGCTTTATCTTCATGAAGCTGGCGCCGGTAAAATACTTCTCATTGGATCGGGTAAACTGATTCTTCCAAACTCGGAGGATAATCTCAGAAATGTCCGGTACTGGATTGATAACACCAAACTAATTACGGCGCAGGGGACGGATGGCTCGATGGAATATTCGGTGGATGTGGATACGGAAAAACAGCCTGGAAAAATTGTCCTATCCGTCTGGTCGGGAAAATAAACGATTTCTCGATTCTTTGAATCGGGGACGGGTATGAGCGTCAAACAGCCCGTTCTTGGTCGCTCCCGGCGTGGTGCGGTGCTTTTTGGTAGTCAGCTCCTTGCGCTAATTTCTTCACTTGGTTTATGGGTTTTATCTGGGGCGAATGAGCTTTGGGCGGGTAGCTCAAAGCAACCGAATATTATTTTTCTGCTGACGGACGACCAGCACTGGGACTCGCTGGGTTGCATGGGAAACAAAGTGATCCAAACGCCCAATCTTGATCGTTTGGCGGGTGACGGGACTCTGTTCCGCAATGCCTTTGTTCCAGCATCCGTTTGTTCGGTGAGTCGAGCGGCGATTCTTACCGGTGCTTATCCTTGCTCACGGGGTTCGGGCGACTTGGTGGCCATGGTGACACCCAAGAACCCTGAGGTAACCTATCCGGCAGTTTTACGAACTGGGGGATATGAAACAGGTTATATCGGCAAGTGGGATGTGGGATCTGGGGAGGAGGGATTCCAAATGGGGATGAGGCTGTTTAATTATTGGGGTGGAGACCGGCTTCACGGCAACTATTGGCATGAAACCGACTGCCCTTTGGTGACGAATGACGGGTGGAACTCGAAGGATACGATCAAGTGCACCTGCCCACCGAAAGGTTCGTACCCTCGGGTGGGTTCAGTCGGCATAGCAAAGCCCGTGCACTTTGATCGGGAGATTGTTCCAATTAAAGCTAAACAATTTCTGAAGGGTAGGAATCGCGAGAAGCCTTTCTTTTTGGCGATTGCTTTTCGGGGTCCGAAAGATACTTGGTCTGACTTTCCTCCAGATACAGCGGAATTGTATCGATCCAATTCGGTGCCCATTCCGGCCACGGCCACGGAGGCGGATGCAAAGGGGCAGCCTGCTTTTTTGCGGGCATCGATGGCCTCGAATTACGGTCTATCTCTGGTAAGGAGTCCTAAGCAGCTGTCGGATGAGATACGGAAAAACTATCGGCTCGTTTCGACGATTGATCAAACGGTGGGAAAATTGCGGCAGCTGCTTGAGAGCGAGGGATTGGAGGGCAACACCATCATCGTTTTTACATCCGACAACGGACATTTTTACGGGGAGCACGGGTTCTGGGGAAAATGGTTGCCGTATGAGGAGTCGATTCGGATTCCGTTGATTGTCTATGACCCGCGCGTCCCGAATAACCAAAAGGGGAGGCGATGCGATGAGATGATTCTGAATGTCGATTTGGCTCCTACCTTTTTGTCATGGGCGGGACTGGGTATCCCAGCCGAAATGCAAGGGAGTAGCCTTGCTCCGCTAGTTTGCGGGGAGAAGATTCTTTGGAGAAAGGAGTTCTACCATGAATTTACTTGGACGGCAGACGGGAGGATCGAACCGAGTGAGGGCATACGTTCGGTCGATTGGAAGTACATTCGCTATTTCAATCAGAAACCAGCAGTGGAGCAGTTATTTGATTTAAGAAAAGACCCCGGAGAAACGACGGATCTCAGCTCGAATCCAGATTTTTCCTTCTGTCTTCAGGAGATGAGGGTAGCGACGGATCGATATCGCTCCTTGTTACAGTCGGGGCGCGAATTCAAGGATGCTGCTGAGGCAAAAATCGACAATCGATAAGGCATGATCCAGGATGTGGAAATGAGCGAACAAGCATCAGGAAAAGGGCCAGAAATGAAACTTCTTCTTGATAAAGTAAAGAGGAAGGCTAAGAATACGAAATGATTCATATAAATAGTACTCTCATGTGTTTGTCTGGTTCGCCATGGGTCGGTCGTTCTGGTTGGAGGCGCCTAGGTTGGTTTGCTCTTTTGATTTTGATGGGAATGGAGATGAAAGGCATTAGTGAAACGGGATGGCGGACCGAAGCAACTGGTCCTGCGGGATTTAAATACTTTATCGGCATTGTGGGCAATCCCTCCGTGCCCGACATCAGTTGGAGTGACGACGAGCTCGAACAGATCAAAGCTTTGGGGGTGAATATGGTTCAATTAAGCATCGCATGGGGTGGAAAGCCTGCGGATGAGGTGATCAATCTGGAAGATCTGAATGCAGAGCAACGGAAAAATTTCAAGTTTCGTATTGCCCAAGCCCAAAAGCACGGACTTCGGACGATGGCCCAGTTTGGGATACCTAAGATGATTAATTTTAATCCCGTGCGGCCCGCATGTATTTTGGATCCAGAGGTCCAAAAGAAGTATCAGAAACTCCTAAAAGACTTCATGGTTTCCTTTCCTGAAGTCAATGATGTGATGGTCTATACATTTGATCAGCAGGCTTGGCTTTGTAGCGAATACGGTCCATGCCCAAGGTGTAGCGGAATCCCGCTGGATGAAAGGTTGCCCCAGTTCCTTGATATGCTGAACGATACGATGCGCTCCTGCCGTCCCGACACAACTATGTGGTGGAAACCATGGGAACTTACCAAAGGTCAAATCGGTTCGATTTTGGGGAAGGTGAAGGCTGAAGGATTCGGATTATCTCTGAATCCGTCCACCAGCAATGAGGTTTATCCGTTCAATGATCGGTCGTTCTACTCCGATCTCGGTGTGCGTCGCTTCGTCCAAGTTGCGCTGGAAAGGAAAATTCCAGTGATGGGAGAGTTTGATCACACGTTTTATAAGCCCTTGTATCTGATTGAGGATTTTTTCCCGCGCTTGATTTACGAACAAATGAACGGTTGGCGGGAGATGAAGGGGGTGGTGGCCATCAAGGAATACTATGGATTTTCGCCGACCACCTTCTCGGTTAACGCTGCCATGCTCAAGGCTTGGGTGCGCACTCCGGATGCTCCTTTAAAAACCCTCTTGGACGAAGTGGTCGCTCCTTATGGAGAGAAAGCGGCTCCTTTGCTTCTTCAGGCATGGGAGTATGTGGCGCAGTCGCTAGAGGTTTATCCTTGGGACACGACCTACCTGATTGGTCCAATGGGGCTGCATCGAGGGGCGAATGGTTCGCACGACTGGGAACCTGTGGTCATCCTGAGTTCCACTTGGGAGACTCCTATCTGGAAGGCCAATCGACGGGGCAATTTCATGCTGACGGATGAACCGAAGGTTCATCCCTGGTTGTTTGAGGACGCTGGAATTCGTTTGGAAGAAGCCGCCGCAATGTCCTTCCGTGCGGTGGAGTTTTATGACAAGGCCTTAGCGGAAAAATCTCCAAAGGAGGCGGATATTCGGACTCAACGTGAAACGGTGTGGCAAACTGGGCGTTCTCTTCGTTCGAAGGGTTTGCATTTTCTCGAGACTTTGGCGGCCCAGGACGCAAGACTGGTTCAAGCAGATCCCAAGCAATTTGCCCTGGTAACAAAGCGGCTGGAGAATTTGCTGAAAAAAGATTTAGAAAATCAGGGAGGTCGCCCAGAAATGAAGCAAAAACTTGCTGAGTATCAAAAAGACCCGCTGGCTTGGTTGAAGGCCAACCTTGCTCCAAGAGAATATGAAACTCGTACATCGATTGATTGGCAGAAGTGGATTCCGAGGCAGGAATAATGAATTGTTCCCGCTAGCACGAACTCTAGGAATTTAATTTCGAGCCATTCCCATAGTTTCTAAACGAGATGAAACCTTCCTCGGCGAGGCTTCGTGTTGGACTTTTTGGCATCGGCCTAGAGGCTTATTGGCCTCAGTTCTCTGGATTGAAGAAGCGACTGGAGGGGTATTTGGTGCAGGTGGATGCCCGTCTGCAACGTCCTGGGGTGGATGTGGTGAATCTTGGCTTAATCGACTCCGCTGGAAAGGCGATGGAAGCAGGACACGCCTTTCGTCGAGCCGACGTGGATATCATCTTCCTCTACGTGACCACCTATGCCCTCAGTTCAACCGTCTTACCTGTGGTTCAGAGGGCCAAAGTTCCTGTCGTCATTCTGAATCTTCAGCCTACCCAGGCGATTGATTACACCTCTTTTAATCAGCTGGGGAACCGAGCTAAGATGACCGGGGAGTGGCTCGCCTACTGTTCCGCCTGTCCCGTTCCCGAGATTGCGAATGCCTTCAACCGAGCCCGGATTCCCTTTCATCAAGTGACGGGCACATTGGAAATAGAGGATCCTGCGTGGAAAGAGTTGGATGAGTGGATTGAAGCGGCACGCGTTGCCCATATCATGAGTCACAACCGACTCGGACTCTTGGGGCACTATTACAATGGCATGTTGGATATTTACACCGACACAACCCGCCAGATTGGCTGTTTTGGCGGGCATATGGAGATTCTTGAGGTTGAGGAGTTGGCTGCGTTACGGCGGGGGCTGACTACCAAGCAGATCGCCGGGAAGTTGGCCGAATTCAAGCGCACGTTTGATATCCAGCCTGACTGTTCCCATGAAGAATTGAAGCGCGCGGCTCGGACTTCGGTTGCCTTAGATCGGTTGGTTGCCCAAAAAGAACTCGGCTCCCTTGCTTATTATCATATGGGCACCGGCAGCGAGGAGCACGAGGATGTGATGAGTTCCGTTATTCTGGGTAACTCTTTGCTCACGGCTCGGGGGATTCCTGTCGCGGGCGAGTATGAGGTTAAGAATGCGCAAGCGATGAAGATCATGGATAGTTTTGGCGCGGGAGGTTCCTTTACCGAGTACTACGCCATGGATCTGCGGGAGGATGTTGTCCTGATGGGGCATGATGGCCCTGGGCATATCAAAATTGCGGATGGAAAAACCAAGGTCCGTCCGTTGGAGGTGTACCACGGAAAGGTTGGCCGTGGGCTCTCTGTAGAAATGAGTGTGCGCCACGGACCGGTCACTCTTCTCTCCGTGGTGGAGTATGCGGATGGATCGTTGAAATTGTTGGTCGCGGAGGGGGACTCAGTTTCTGGCCCGATTCTAGAGATCGGCAATACGAATAGCCGGTATCAGTTTCCCATCGGGGCTCGTCGTTTTGTGGAAAATTGGAATGCCCAGGGTCCGGCCCATCATTGTGCCGTTGGCGTCGGCCACATCGCCAACAAGCTTGAAAAGCTTGCCAAACTTCTGAGCATTGAAATGATTCAAATCTGTTAAGGAGGAATTATGGGTCCACTACTTGGTGTTTTTTTACATTGGATGGGCGGGCTTGCGTCCGCCTCTTTCTACGTGCCGTACCGCGGAGTTCGGAAATGGTCCTGGGAAACGTATTGGTTAGCGGGAGGATTCTTCTCCTGGATCATCGCGCCTTGGGTTTTTGCCCTCTTGCTGACCCGTGATCTGTTGCCCGTGTTGGCGCAGCAAAGCGTAAGTACGTTGGGGTGGACCTATTTCTTTGGCGTTCTCTGGGGATTTGGAGGGCTGACTTTTGGCCTGACCATGCGTTATCTGGGACTGTCCCTAGGGATGGGGGTCGCGCTGGGTTACTGTGCGGCTTTTGGCACTCTAATGCCGCCTCTGTTTAAGCAGTTCTTTCCTGAAATTCCCGTGCCAGAAACGCTTTCTCAGATCGCCTCGACGGCTCCTGGTCAGGTGACCTTATTAGGAGTTTTCTTCTGTCTTCTGGGAATTACGGTAGCGGCCTACGCCGGTCTTACGAAGGAGCGGGAGATGCCGGAGGAGGAAAAGAAGAAGGCGATTGCCGAATTTAATTTCCGGAAGGGGATTTTGGTGGCGACTTTTTGCGGAATTCTTAGTGCCTGTTTTAGCTTTGGTCTGACGGCGGCGGCACCGATTGGGGTGGCTTCGGCTGCCTGCGGCACGGGGACCTTCTGGACCGGACTACCAAAGCTTGTTGTGGTTTTACTGGGTGGATTTACGACCAACTTTATTTGGTGTTCTCTTCTGAACCTGAAAAACCGAACGGGTTATCAGTATTTTTCAAAGGAGTGTCGACCGGAGCACGCTCACGAAAGTGGTGCGGGTGGAAGCGAACATGGAGGGGGAGCCACCCGGAAAGCTTCGGCATCCAAGGATCTCCGGATTCCCATGTTGCGGAACTACCTGTTTTGCGCCTTGGCGGGTGTGACCTGGTATTTTCAATTCTTCTTTTACACGATGGGGGAGAGTCGGATGGGGCTTTTCAGCTTTGCCAGTTGGACCTTGCACATGGCTTCCATCATCATTTTCAGCACGTTATGGGGATGGAGATTTAACGAGTGGAAAGGGGCCAGCAAAAAAGCTCATGGGTTGATTGGAGCGGGTGTAGCCCTGCTGATTTTATCGACCATCGTGATTGGGATCGGCACGTGGATGAAGGGGGCTTGTGGCCAACATTGAAGAAGAGGGTGGATCAGGGCTTTTTCAGAGCAGTATCAAGGTGTCAATTTTTGCTTGCAAGAAGGCCACATGGAGATATGCATATGAAATGTTTCATGTAAAAGCACCTTATGGCCAATGAGAGCAATTTTCCGTAGGGGTCTGTCCACGATGTTTCATCAGCCAATTGGGATGCCCCATCGGGCTTTCACACTGGTCGAGTTGCTCGTGGTGATTTCAATCATTGGTCTTCTTGCTGGGTTAGCCATTCCGGCTATTGGACGAGCTCAGGCAGCGGCTGGCCGAAGCGTCTGCGTTTCTAATTTGAGAGGTTTGGGCCAAGCGATGAACTCTTACGTTGCGGAAAGTGGAATGTTCCCCCCCCTCATGCAGACAAACGGACGCGGTGGTAGTGCGATTAAAAAAAACTGGGCCAGTATCCTAGCCGAGGCGGGGTCGGCAACGACGAATACCCCTTATTCGGCAAATAGGGGAAAGAACGGTTTCTGGTTTTGTCCAAGCGCTATGAAATCTCAAACTCCTTCCGGAGATAACTCAACAACCTATTCTTATAGTGCGGCAGCAGGGGGTATTCCCGTTGCGCGAGTCTCCTCTGCTTCCCAGATGGCGATGATCATGGATGGGAGCTGGAATGCGGGAACGGGATATGGATATGTGGATTCCACTCTCATGCCTTTTTGCTGTCATCCGCCTACTAAGAATACCAATGATCCATCTGCTTCAGTAAATATCTGTTTTGTGGATGCGCATGTGGAAATGCGAAAAAAAAGCGAGATTCCTACAGCTTCAACCAACGTTTTTTGGACAGGGCAGAACTAATCGTAATATTTCAAAAAGTATAGTCCATTTCTGAAAGTGTGAAGTGACTGCCTAAT
>Ga0209550_10002620_pt1 | contig 17289 bp, 14 predicted proteins | sample LauGreSuBDMM15SN_2_FD_187567 | JGI IMG/M metagenome (GOLD analysis project Ga0209550, IMG submission 187567) | Freshwater lake microbial communities from Lake Michigan, USA - Su13.BD.MM15.SN (SPAdes) (version 5) | ecosystem: Environmental > Aquatic > Freshwater > Lake | place: Lake Michigan...
AACGCCGCGAAGGATGTGATAGCGCACACCCGGCAAGTCTTTGATACGACCGCCACGGATCAGAACCACAGAGTGTTCCTGAAGGTTGTGCTTTTCACCCGGGATGTAGCAGATCACTTCGAAGCTGTTGGTCAGACGCACTTTGGCGACTTTCCGCATAGCCGAGTTCGGCTTCTTCGGAGTGGTGGTGTAAACGCGGGTACAAACGCCACGCTTCTGGGGGCAGGATTCCAAGTGTTGCGACTTGGACTTGCGAACTGGTGCCTCCCGCGGTTTGCGGATCAGCTGTTGAATAGTCGGCATGCACGTTCCTCGTGTTGCTCTGTCAATACTCGCACCAAAGCTTGATGCGCCACTTCTCGACACGGCCCTTTGCGCCTACCGCAAAAAAACCAAAACCGCAGTCGCGCCCAAGTTCGGGTGCGGTGCGGTGGAATTCCAGAGGATCGGGGCTTGCACCCGGATCATGACCAGTTCCAATGTCTTACCCCAGCCAAAGGCGGACCCGTGGCTAAGGTAGGCGGCTGATAGGGGGAATCGCTGGGGAAGTCAACAGCGCTTGATCGCAACTTTGGGCGAGAAAAGCCAATGCAACAAGGCCGCCAATAAGGCCACCAGAAGCGTGCCCAAAACCACGTCTGACAGATAATGCCGGCCAACCGCCATGCGCTGCCAAGCTGTAACCAAGGGCAGTAGCAACGCCACAGCGACCCCCATTTGATAGAGCATCGGGCGCATTTTGTCGCGGTTGGCGCGCAGCGCCATGCAGATGGAAATCGCCAAGGCGGTGGCCCCTGCCGCCTCTCCGGACACGAAGGAGCAGTTGCGCGCGCATTGGTCAGCGAACTCCCAAGCCTTGCTGAATTGGGCATCACCGCCAAAGTCTTGCGTCATAAAGGGTCGCGCCCTGCCCCAAAAGCGCTTGAGCAGCCCGTTCACGATCAGCCCCGGCCCCAGCAGAAAGACCAGCGCCTGAAAGGCCCAATCGCGCGAGGTTAGCATCAAGATGGGGCCTTTGCGGCTGGCAAAGGCCAAGACCACTATCAGCACAAAGCCACCATCTTCGGCCCAGATCAGCACATTGCGCAGGCCTTCGACCCAAGGGTTGGTCGCAATCGGAAAGTGCACGCCATCGTAAAACAGCTTTGCTGTCCCAATGTCGAGGCTGGGATAGGCGACAAAAATCCAACTTGCGGCCATAACAGCGATAGCGATCGCCGCCACAGCCCTCATGCTTTTTCTTTGCGTAGCAGCCACAGGTTGCGGGCGTAAATTACCGTGCCGGGCAATTGGCCGATGATGATGACGGGCTCCAACTTGTGAATGCCGTAAGCCAGCACGATCAGGCTGCCCAAGATCGAGAAATACCAGAAAGCCACTGGCACCACCGACCGCCCCGCTTTTTCAGATGCCCACCATTGCACCAAAAAGCGCGCGGTGAACATCAGCTGGCCCAACAGCCCCACTGTCAGCCACATAGCATCCAAAGGCGTATCGGCCCCAATCATTTCCAACAGGTTATACATCTGTGTCCTCGGGCAAAGGCTTGGCTTTCTTGCGGCGGCGCAGCAGCCAAGCCACGCCCAGCAAATCCACTGCGCCCACCAAGGCGCGCTGCAGGTTGGAATAGTTCGAGGCCCCTGCCCCGCGCGGGCGATGGCTGACATCGACATGGGCCACCTGCCAGCCATCGCGGGCAAACAAAGCGGGCAAATAGCGGTGCATATGGTTAAAATAGGGCAGCGCTAGGAAAGCATCGCGTCGGAAGGCTTTTAGCCCACAGCCCGTGTCGCGCGTGCCGTCTTGCAGCATCCATCCGCGCAGGGCGTTGGCAAGGCGCGAGGCCAGTTTCTTTGACCACGTATCCTGCCGCTTGACCCTTTGGCCCGCCACAAGGCCAACCAGCCCAGCTGCATCCGCCAGCAATGGCGCAATCAGGCGGGGCAATTCTTCCGGCGGGTTTTGCCCGTCACCGTCCAGCGTGCAGATCAACGGCGCGCGTGCTGCCAGAACGCCGGAATGCACCGCGGCACTTTGGCCGGCGGATACGGGATGCCGCAATAGGCGGACATGGGCCAGCCCCATGGCACGCACACGGGCGGCGGTGTCGTCGGTGGACCCGTCATCCACCACAATGATTTCAAAAGGCTGATGCGCCTGCAGCGCCGCATCAATCGCGCGCACAAGGGCTGCGATATTCTCCCCCTCGTTTCGCGCAGGGATGACGACGGACAGGGTGGTCATGGCAGGGTTCACTTTCCTTTGGCCGCCCGGGCCTGCATCGCCTCAGCGGCATAGGGGGAAAGCGGGGCCATTTCAAGCCATTCGCCTTGGGCAGGCCTTAACGACTGCGTTCATGCATCAGCATATAAACGCCCGATGCCACCACAATCGCCCCGCCAATCAGCGTGAGCTGGTCGGGCAAAGTGCCAAACCGCGCCCAACCCAGCAGAATGGCAAACAAAAGCGAGGTGTAGCGGAAAGGTGCCACCACCGCCAAATCTCCAACCCGCATCACGGCAATCGCGGCCAGATAGCCCACAATCAAGAACCCAGCGGCAGCCGAAGTTTCGGCCAAAGCCTGCAGGCCAATCGGGTGCCACCCCTCGCCCACCACACCGACACCACCCATCAACGTCACGGCAACCGAAGCCCAGATAGCCCCCGTCGTCGAAGGCAGCGCGCTGGAAAAATACCGTGTCGACAAATCGCGCAGCACCACGCAAATGACAGAGGCAAGACCCAGCACGGACCAACGGTCAAAATCCGCGGCACCAGGGCGGATGATCAGCATCACACCCGCAAAACCCACCAAAATTGCAGCCATTTTACGCCAACCAATTGGCATTTTCAAAAGCAAAGCCGCCGCCAAAGTGACCGCCAGCGGCAGCGATTGCATGATGGCTGACAGGTTGGCCAAGGGCATATGTTGCAGGGCGACCAAGAAGGTGACAGTGGCCGTCACTTCACCAATCGTGCGCAGGGTCAGATACCACCGATCAGGGCCGCGCGGCAGCAGATGCAACCCTCCGGGGCTTCGCGCCGCAATCACCAGCAACCCCAAAGTCGCCACCGCCCCGCGCAGCACGATGGCTTGCGACAGCGGCATCCCATCTCCGATAACCGCCTTCACAAAGGTGTCGTTCAGCGTGAAGGCCAGCATCGAGGCACACATCAGCCAAATGCCGCGCATATTGTCAGAAAGGGTCATCGCAGCACCTGATAGGAAAAACCCCCCGCCGTTTCCGGCGAGGGGTCAAGGGCTTGGCCTATGGCGCGCTTAGGCGTTGCGGCCTTCGATCGTATCGACCAGACCGGAGTCGTGATCTTCGTCTATGTCCATCACGGCCATCGGTGCGGCCAAGGCGGCTGCAGTTTCGGCTTCGGACTTGCGCGCTTCGATCACGGTTTGGTCGCGGTCGGTCGCGATCTTCTTCACGCGGCTGGTGGCACCACCGGTGCCCGCCGGGATCAGACGACCCACGATGACGTTCTCTTTCAGGCCGACCAGTTTGTCGCGCTTGCCCTGAACCGAAGCTTCGGTCAGCACCCGCGTGGTTTCCTGGAAGGACGCCGCCGAGATAAAGCTGCGCGTCTGTAAGCTGGCCTTGGTGATGCCCAGCAAGATCGGCTCTGCCACAGCAGGACGCATCCCGTGCAAATGCGCCTTCGCATTGGCTTCATCCAGTTCCGTCTTGTCGACGTTTTCGCCCTTCAGCAGGGTCGTTTCGCCCGAGTCGAGGATCTCGAACTTTTGCAGCATCTGGCGCACGATGACTTCGATGTGCTTGTCGTTGATCTTCACGCCTTGCAGGCGATACACATCTTGCACTTCGTCGATCATATAGTTCGCCAACGCTTCGACACCCAAGATCCGCAAGATGTCGTGCGGGGCGGGGTTGCCATCCATGATGTAGTCGCCCTTTTGGACAAAATCGCCTTCCTGAACCGGAATGTGCTTGCCCTTGGGGATCATGTATTCGACGGCTGTCAACGTCTCGTCTACGGGTTCAACCGTGATGCGGCGCTTGTTCTTATAGTCTTTGCCAAAACGCACATAGCCATCGGTTTCGGCGATGATCGCGTGGTCTTTCGGACGACGGGCTTCGAACAATTCGGCCACGCGGGGAAGACCCCCGGTGATGTCTTTGGTCTTGGCACCTTCGCGCGGAATACGCGCCACAACGTCGCCGGGGCGAATTTCCTGACCGTCTTCGACGGACAAAATGGCGTCCACCGACATCGGGTAGGTGATCGGTGTGCCCGTTTCCGAACGCATCGGTTCGCCCGTGGCGGGATCCATGACGATCACTTCGGGCTTAAGGTCGTTGCCCTTGGGGGCCGAACGCCAATCCGACACGATTTTCTGGGTCATACCCGTTGCTTCATCGGTATCTTCGCGCACCGAGATGCCCGAGATCAGGTCTTTAAACCGCGCCACGCCGGTCTTTTCGGCGATGATCGGCAGGGTATAGGGATCCCATTCGAACAGCTTGTTGCCGCGTTTGACCATTTGGCCATCCTTGGCGTGCAGCTTGGCACCGTAGGTTAGCTTGTGAACAGCGCGGTCTGCGCCGGCTTCATCCAAGATGGCGATCGACATGTTCCGACCAACAACGATCTGCTCGCCCGAAACGTTGGACAGCAGGTTGGCATTGCGGAACTCAATCTTGCCTTCTTGGCTGGCTTCCAAGAACGATTGCTGACCGCCCTGCGCGATGCCGCCGATGTGGAAGGTCCGCATCGTTAGCTGCGTGCCGGGTTCACCGATGGATTGGGCGGCGATGATGCCGACCGCTTCGCCTTGGTTGACCAAGGTGCCACGGGCCAAGTCGCGACCATAGCACATGGCGCAAACGCCCTCTTCCGCATCGCAGGTCAGCGGAGAGCGGATGCGCGCGGTCACGATGCCAGCCTGATGGATCAGGTCGGCACGGCGCTCGTCGATCAACTCGCCACGGGCCACAACGACTTCACCGGTGGCCGGAACCACGATGTCATCTGCAGCCACACGACCCAGAACACGTTCAGCCAAGCTTTGCACCACTTCGCCGTCATTCACAGCCACATCCGCGGTGATACCGCGTTCGGTGCCGCAATCATGGCTGCGCACGATGCAATCTTGCGCCACGTCAACCAAACGACGGGTCAGATAGCCCGAGTTGGCCGTTTTCAACGCCGTATCCGCAAGGCCCTTACGCGCCCCGTGGGTGGAGTTAAAGTATTCTAGAACCGTCAAACCTTCTTTGAAGTTCGAGATGATCGGTGTTTCGATGATTTCGCCCGAAGGCTTGGCCATCAAACCGCGCATCCCGCCCAACTGCTTCATCTGGGCTGGCGAACCACGTGCCCCAGAGTGGGACATCATATAGACCGAGTTCGGCTCCATCTCAGCGCCGGCGGCATCGTAATGCACGGCAGAGATCGACGACATCATATCCGCCGCGACCTTGTCAGAGCATTTGGACCAAGCGTCGACCACTTTGTTGTACTTTTCGCCCTGCGTGATCAGGCCGTCCATATACTGTTGTTCGAACTCTTTGACCTGATCGCGCACTTCGTTGACGATTGGCCATTTGGTGTCAGGGATCAACATATCGTCCTTGCCGAACGAAATGCCGGCCTTGAACGCCTCTTTAAAGCCCAGACCCATGATTTGGTCGCAGAAGATCACCGATTCTTTCTGACCGCAGTAGCGGTAGACCGTATCGATGACAGCCTGCACGTCTTTCTTGCGCAGCAAACGGTTGACCAGATCGAACGGTGCCTTGGCGTTCAGCGGCATGATATTGCCCAAGCGCAAGCGGCCGGGGGTGGTATCAAAGCGCTTCCAGACAATGTTGCCCTCTTCGTCAACCTGACGCAGGCGGGCTTTGATCTTGGCGTGCAGGTGCAAGATACCAGCCGCCAAAGCGTGTTCCACTTCGTCGATGTCGGTAAAGGCCATGCCTTCGCCGATCATACCTTTGCGTTCCATGGTGACGTAATAGATGCCCAAAACCATGTCTTGCGACGGAACAATGATCGGTGCGCCGTTGGCGGGCGACAGAACGTTGTTGGTCGACATCATCAACACGCGGGCTTCCAACTGGGCTTCCAGCGACAGCGGCACGTGCACAGCCATCTGGTCACCGTCAAAGTCGGCGTTAAAGGCCGAGCAGACCAGCGGGTGCAGCTGGATAGCCTTGCCTTCGATCAAGATCGGCTCAAACGCTTGGATGCCCAAACGGTGCAAGGTCGGTGCGCGGTTCAGCAGAACGGGATGTTCGCGGATGACTTCATCCAAGATATCCCAAACTTCCGGACGCTCTTTTTCCACCAGCTTCTTGGCTTGCTTGACGGTCGAAGACAGACCTTTGGCTTCCAGACGCGAGTAGATAAAGGGCTTGAACAGCTCCAACGCCATCTTCTTGGGCAGACCGCACTGGTGCAGCTTCAACTCTGGCCCCGTCACAATGACCGAACGACCCGAGAAGTCGACGCGCTTGCCCAGCAAGTTCTGACGGAAGCGGCCCTGCTTGCCTTTCAGCATATCCGACAAAGATTTCAGCGGGCGCTTGTTGGTGCCCGTGATCACACGGCCACGACGGCCGTTGTCAAACAGCGCATCAACCGCCTCTTGCAGCATCCGCTTTTCGTTGCGCACGATGATATCGGGCGCGCGGAGTTCGATCAGCCGCTTCAAACGGTTGTTGCGGTTGATGACACGGCGATAAAGGTCGTTCAGGTCAGAGGTCGCAAAGCGGCCGCCATCCAAGGGGACCAAGGGGCGCAGTTCCGGCGGGATGACCGGCAGAATGGTCAGAACCATCCATTCCGGACGGTTGCCGGAATCGAGGAAGGACTCGACGATCTTCAAACGCTTGATGATCTTCTTGGGCTTCAACTCGCCCGTGGCTTCTTTCAGATCGGCGCGCAACTGGTCAGCCAAGGTCTGCAGATCAATCGCGACCAGCATTTCGCGGATGGCTTCCGCGCCGATGTTGGCAGTGAAAGCGTCAGCGCCGTATTGGTCTTGCGCGTCGAGGAATTCTTCTTCCGTCAACATCTGGCAATAGGTCAGGTCGGTCAGACCCGGCTCGATCACCACATAGTTTTCGAAATACAAAATGCGTTCCAGATCCCGCAGTGTCATGTCCAGCATGAGGCCGATGCGCGAGGGCAGCGACTTAAGGAACCAGATGTGCGCGACAGGGGCGGCCAATTCGATATGGCCCATCCGCTCGCGGCGCACCTTTTGCAGGGTGACTTCCACGCCGCACTTTTCGCAGACAACGCCGCGATATTTCATGCGCTTGTATTTGCCGCACAGGCATTCGTAATCCTTGATCGGGCCAAAGATACGCGCGCAGAACAGGCCGTCACGTTCGGGCTTGAACGTGCGGTAGTTGATGGTTTCAGGCTTTTTGATCTCGCCGAAGGACCACGACAGGATCCGTTCGGGCGAAGCCAGCGAGATCTTGATCTCGTCGAAAGTTTTCACCGGAGCGACCGGATTGAACGGGTTGGTTGAGAGTTCCTGGTTCATTATCACACCTTATGACTGGGGGCGGCGGGGGAAGAGTGGTGCGTGCAAGCACGCACCCTACAGAAGGTCTGGGGTAGGGTGCGTGATTTCACGCACCGCTCCCGACCCATCCGTTATTCTTCCTCCGCATCCAGGAGTTCCATATTGAGGCCAAGGCCACGCACTTCCTTGACAAGGACGTTGAAGCTTTCCGGCACGCCGGCTTCAAAGTTGTCCTCACCCTTGACGATGGACTCATAGACCTTGGTCCGGCCTGCCACGTCGTCCGACTTCACAGTCAGCATTTCCTGCAGGGTATAGGCGGCGCCGTAAGCCTCAAGGGCCCAGACTTCCATTTCCCCCAGACGCTGACCACCGAACTGCGCCTTACCACCCAACGGCTGTTGGGTCACAAGCGAGTAGGGGCCGGTCGAACGGGCGTGCAGCTTATCATCCACCAAGTGGTGAAGTTTCAGCATATACTTCACGCCCACCGTGACTTTACGGGCGAATTGCTCGCCCGAACGGCCATCGAAGACCACTGACTGGCCCGATGTGTCAAAGCCCGCACGGGTAAGCGCGTCGTTGACATCGGATTCCTTGGCGCCGTCAAACACCGGCGACGCAATCGGCACGCCGCGCGTCACATTGCCTGCCAGTTCCAAGAAGTCAGCCTCGTTGCGGTCAGCAAAGGCTTCTTCATAGGTTTCATCGCCGTAAGCCAGACGCATCGCTTCACGCACTGGGGTCATATCGCCATGGCGGCGATATTCTTTCAGCGCTTCGTCGATTTTCAGGCCCAAACCGCGCGCGGCCCAACCCATATGCGTCTCAAAGATCTGACCCACGTTCATCCGGCTTGGCACGCCAAGCGGGTTCAAAACCAGGTCAACCGCCGTGCCATCTGCCAAGAAGGGCATATCTTCAACCGGAACAACCTTCGAGATAACGCCCTTGTTGCCGTGACGGCCGGCCATCTTATCGCCCGGCTGCAGCTTGCGCTTCACCGCGACAAAGACTTTGACCATCTTCATCACACCCGGAGGCAGATCGTCGCCACGACGGACCTTTTCCACCTTGTCATCAAACCGGTTATCCAGCGCACGCTTTTGCGCTTCGAACTGGTCGTGCAGGGCTTCCACATCCTTGGCTTCCGATTCTTCGGCCAAGGCCAGTTGCCACCATTGGCCTTTGGACAAGGTGCCCAAAAGCTCTTCGTCAATGGTCGAACCGGCTTTCACGCCTTTGGGCCCTTTGACAGCGGTTTTGCCGGTGATCAGGGTTTTCAGGCGCGAGTAGATGTTGCGTTCCAAAATGGTCAGCTCGTCATCGCGGTCGCGGGCGAGGCGTTCGATTTCCTCACGCTCGATCTGCAAGGCACGCTCGTCTTTATCAACACCGTGGCGATTGAACACCCGCACTTCGACGATCGTGCCAAACGCACCGGGCGGCAAACGCAAGCTGGTATCGCGCACGTCAGAGGCTTTTTCGCCAAAGATGGCGCGTAGCAGCTTTTCTTCCGGCGTCATCGGGCTTTCACCCTTGGGGGTGATTTTGCCGACCAGAATGTCGCCCGGCTGCACTTCTGCGCCGATATAGACAATGCCTGCTTCGTCCAGATTGCGGAGGGCTTCTTCGCCTACGTTCGGGATGTCGCGGGTGATTTCCTCTGGCCCCAGCTTCGTGTCACGCGCTGCGACTTCGTATTCTTCGATGTGGATCGATGTGAACACGTCGTCTTTCAGAATGCGTTCCGAAATCAGGATCGAGTCTTCGTAGTTGTAGCCATTCCACGGCATGAAGGCCACGATGACGTTCCGGCCAAGGGCCAATTCGCCCATGTCGGTGCAGGGGCCATCGGCCACCACTTCGCCGCGCACCACCGTGTCGCCCACTTTCACCAGCGGACGCTGGTTGATGCAGGACGATTGGTTTGACCGTTTGAACTTGCGCAGACGATAGATGTCCACGCCCGGTTCACCCGGATCCAGCATCTCGGTGGCGCGCACCACGATGCGGGTGGCGTCCACTTGGTCAATCACACCCGCACGGCGGGCCATGATGGCAGCGCCCGAATCGCGGGCCACCACGGCTTCAATCCCAGTGCCCACGAAAGGTGCGTCAGATTGCAGCAAAGGCACGGCCTGACGCTGCATGTTCGAACCCATCAGGGCGCGGTTCGCGTCGTCATTTTCCAAGAACGGGATCAACGAGGCTGCGACCGACACCAACTGCTTGGGCGAGACGTCGATCAAGTCGATCGCGTCGGGCGGGTTCAGCATGAAGTCGCCCGCTTTCCGGCTGGAAATCAGGTCATCGGTGAAATGCCCTTCGGCATCCTGAGCGGCGTTGGCCTGTGCCACGGTGTGGCGCATTTCCTCGGTCGCGGACATGTAGACGACCTCATCGGTCACCTTGTTGTCGATCACCTTGCGATACGGCGTTTCGATGAAGCCATACTTGTTCACACGGGCAAAGGTTGCCAACGAGTTGATCAGGCCGATGTTCTGGCCTTCGGGCGTTTCAATCGGGCACATCCGGCCATAGTGGGTCGGGTGAACGTCGCGCACTTCAAAGCCAGCGCGTTCGCGAGTCAAACCGCCCGGCCCAAGGGCCGACAGGCGGCGCTTGTGCGTCACTTCGGACAGCGGGTTGGTTTGGTCCATGAATTGCGACAACTGCGAGGAGCCGAAGAATTCACGCACAGCAGCGGCCGCGGGTTTGGCATTGATCAGGTCTTGCGGCATGATCGTGTCAATCTCGACCGAGGACATACGTTCCTTGATCGCCCGTTCCATCCGCAGCAAGCCAACGCGGTACTGGTTTTCCATCAACTCGCCCACGGAACGCACACGGCGGTTGCCAAGGTGGTCGATGTCGTCAATCTCGCCCTTGCCATCGCGCAGTTCGGTCAGGGCTTTGATGCACGCCACGATGTCTTGGCGGTCGAGCGTGCGCTGGGTATCGGGCTTGCCCAAATCCAGACGCATATTCATTTTCACCCGGCCCACGGCCGACAGGTCATAGCGTTCTTTATCAAAGAACAGCGTGTCGAACATTTGGCTTGCCGCTTCCACCGTCGGCGGTTCGCCGGGGCGCATCACGCGGTAGATGTCCATCAGCGCAGTGTCGCGGCCCATGTTTTTGTCAACGGCCAGCGTGTTGCGCAAATAGGGGCCGACGTTGACATTGTCGATGTCCAGAACCGGAATCTCAGAGATGCCTTGATCCAAAAGCGTCTTGAGCGAGCCGCCCTTGACGTTGCCGTCACGGTCGTATTCCATCGTCAATTCGTCACCGGCTTCGACCCAGATCTCGCCAGTTTCTTCGTTGATCATGTCCTTGGAGGCATAGCGCCCCACGATCATATCAAAGGGCAGCAGAAGATCGGTGATCTTGCCCTCTTTGCCCCAAGTGTTGGCCATCTTCGGCGTGACTTTTTCGCCAGCTTTCAGCAGCACTTCGCCCGTGGCCGCATCGACCAAGTCATAGGTCGGACGGGTGCCCGACAGGCGCTTGGGGAAGAATTTAGAAATCCAGCCCTTGTTCTTAACATGGTTGAACATGACCGTTTCATAATAAGCATCCATGATGCCTTCTTGGTCCATGCCCAATGCGTAAAGCAGCGTCGTCACCGGCAGTTTGCGGCGGCGGTCGATGCGCGCGAACACAAGGTCTTTGGCGTCGAATTCGAAATCCAGCCACGACCCGCGATAGGGAATGATCCGGCAGGCGAACAGCAACTTGCCCGACGAATGGGTCTTGCCCTTGTCGTGGTCAAAGAACACGCCCGGAGAGCGGTGCATCTGGCTGACGATCACGCGTTCGGTGCCGTTCACGATGAACGTGCCGTTGGTCGTCATCAGGGGCATATCGCCCATGTAGACGTCTTGTTCTTTGATGTCCTTGACAGAGCGCGCGCCCGTGGCCTCGTCGACATCAAACACGATCAAACGCAGCGTCACCTTCAGGGGTGCTGCATAGGTCAGGTCGCGTTGCATACATTCGTCAACGTCGTACTTAGGCTTTTCCAGTTCGTATTTCACGAACTCCAGCACAGCCGTTTCATTGAAATCCCGGATCGGGAAAACCGATTGGAACGTGCCTTGGATACCTTCGTCATCCAGCGGCTTGTCGCCTTCGCCCGAGCGCAGGAACAGATCGTAGGAGCTTTTCTGCACCTCGATCAGGTTCGGCATCTCTAGGACTTCACGGATTTTGCCGTAGTACCGGCGGACACGTTTTTGACCAACGTAAGCTTGCGCCATGCTCGTCGTAACCTTTCATCATCAAAGTGCGCGCTTCCGTCGGGCCACGGTCGCGCCACTCGGGCGATAGGGGGCAGTGGTTCTATTCATGCCGCCCATCCCTTAGGGCAGCTCCCGAACCATTACCGCGCCTGAGAAGGGGTTTTCGCAAAAGCCCCTGCCAAGACGCGCATAGCAGGGCCGGAAAAACTTCCGACCCTGCCAGCTTTTCAAAACACCGGGGCGAACCCCAATGTTTTATTACTTCAGTTCAACCTTAGCGCCAGCTTCTTCAAGCTTCTTCTTCAGGGCTTCCGCGTCAGCCTTGGTTGCGCCTTCTTTGACTTTGCCGCCGGCCTCAACGAGGTCTTTGGCTTCTTTCAGGCCCAGACCAGTGATGGTGCGGACTTCTTTGATGACGTTGATTTTGTTCGGACCAGCTTCGGTCAGAACAACATCAAATTCCGTCTTTTCTTCTTCAGCCGGTGCTGCCGCAGCAGCCGGGCCAGCCGCCATCATGACGGCGCCACCGGCTGCCGGCTCGATGCCGTACTTGTCTTTCAGGATGTTCTTCAGTTCCACTGCTTGCAGCAGGGTCAGACCTACGATGTCTTCTGCGAGTTTGTTCAGATCAGCCATTTTATGTTCCGTATGGTTGAGAGATGGGTTCTAACGAGGCGAGGACTATCCACACCCGGTCTTTCCGTTGCTTCAGGCGGCAAGCCGCTCCTCGATGGTCGAGAGGATGCTTGCAATCGCGGTTGCCGGCGCGCCAATAGACCCTGCGATGCTCGACGCGGGCGCACCAAGACACGCCACGATGGAAGCAATAACTTCCTCACGCGACGGCATGGAGGCCACGGCTTTCACACCGGCCGGATCCAGAACCGCATCGCCCATTGCCCCGCCAAGAATAACGAATTTATCGTTGGTCTTGGCATAGGCCTCGCAGACCTTCGCCGCAGCGACTGGGTCTTCCGAGTAGGCCATTACGGTCATGCCAGAGAGAAGTGCACCCATCTTTTGACCGGGCTTACCCTCTAGGGCAATCATGGCGAGCTTGTTTTTGGCGACGCGGACCGACCCGTTTACTTCGCGCATTTTGGCGCGCAGGGTCTGCATCTGGGCAACTGTCATACCGGTGTAATGGGCGACCACTACAACGCCAGAGCTTGCGAAGATCTGGCCGAGTTCGTCGACCACTTGCTCTTTCTGGGCTCTATCCACAGTTTTACTCCAAAGTTGGGGGTTTCCCCCCGGCTCATGTATGCCCCCGTTGCCAGGGGCGTCGGGTCCATGATGTCTTCCGAGCCTGCAGACGCCCGAGGATGCCCCGGTGAAATCGGTTCGAACTCCATCTCAGGAGGGAAATTAAGCCTTCCTGCGAAGGCACCCACCGTCTCGGACAAAGCAAGTCCATACGGCGCGACGAATCACGCAGTCTGAACAGAAGGTTCTGTTACAGGACCGTCACGGTCGGCGCAACCCGCACCAAGCCAACCGCTTGCGATGACTTGACCATCACACAGAAGCTTCATGAAAAAACCACCGATGGCCGTGCCACCGGTGGTCCTAAGTTCTAACCCAGAAAGATCAGCGCGCGGTGGCCGAGGCCAGATCAAGCGAAACGCCCGGACCCATCGTCGACGACAGCGAGACTTTCTTCAGGTAGGTGCCCTTGGCACCAGCAGGACGGGCGCGCGAGACGGCATCCACAAAGGCGCGGACGTTTTGCGCCAGCATCTCTTCAGTAAAAGAGACTTTGCCGATACCAGCATGGATCACGCCAGCCTTTTCGACTTTGAACTGCACTTCGCCGCCTTTAGCAGCAGTGACAGCCGCTTTCACGTCCATCGTCACGGTGCCAACTTTGGGGTTGGGCATCAGGTTGCGAGGCCCGAGGATCTTGCCCAAACGACCCACCAGCGGCATCAAGTCGGGCGTTGCGATGCAACGGTCAAACTCAATCTTGCCGGACTGGATGATTTCCATCAGGTCCTCTGCGCCCACGATGTCTGCGCCAGCGGCCTTGGCTTCATCCGCCTTGGCGCCACGTGCGAACACAGCAACGCGCACAGTTTTGCCAGTGCCATTGGGCAACTGCACCACACCACGGACCATTTGGTCAGCATGGCGCGGGTCAACACCCAAGTTCATCGCAATTTCCAGCGTCTCATCAAACTTGGCCGAAGCCGAGGATTTGATCAAGGTGAGGGCAGCTTCAACAGCCATAGCGCTTTTGCCAGCAAAGGCGGCGCGGGCGGCGGTGGTACGTTTACCGAATTTTGCCATGATTTACCCCTTGATCTCAAGGCCGCAAGACTTTGCCGAGCCCAAGATGATGCTCATCGCCGCTTCAACCGAATTGGCGTTCAGATCTTTCATCTTGGTTTCAGCGATGGCACGGATCTGTGCAACGCTGACCGAGCCCGCTACCGTGTGGCCCGGCTTGTCAGAGCCCTTGGCGCGGTTGCGCTTGCCAACCATTGGCAGACCAGCCGCTTGCTTGAGCAGATAAGCCGCCGGAGGCGTCTTGAACTCAAGGCTGAAGGACTTGTCTTGGTAATAGGTGATGATCACCGGTGTCGGCGTGCCGGGCGGTAGATCAGCGGTCTTTGCGTTGAATTCTTTCACGAACATCATGATGTTCAAGCCGCGTTGACCCAAAGCGGGGCCCACTGGCGGAGACGGGTTGGCTTGCCCCGCCTTAACTTGCAGCTTCAAGCTGCCAACGATTTTCTTGGCCATCTGGCCTCTCCTTTTTCACGGCGCCGCCCCTCATTGGGCTGTGGCGCGGTTTAGTGGTCCGGTCTGTCATGCCAAAACAAGTCTGGCACGCGCGCCTCCCACGTGATGCACTTAGATGCCTTTCGACACCTGAGTGAATTCCAATTCGACAGGCGTTGCCCGTCCAAAGATCGAGACAGAGACTTTCAGGCGGCTGTGCGCCTCGTCCACATCCTCGACCATGCCATCGAAGCCTTCGAACGGGCCGTCGGTGACCTTAACCTTTTCGCCGATGTCAAAGCGGATCAGGTTGCGCGGTGCAGCCTCGCCTTCTTCAACACGGTTCAGAATGCCGTTCACTTCAGCATCGCGCATGGGCATAGGCTTGCCCTGCGGGCCCAAAAAGCCGGTAACACGATTGATCTGTGAAATCAGGTGGTAACCGCGGCTCGACATCTCCATCCGCACCAGCACATAGCCGGGCATGAAGCGGCGCTCTGACGTAACTTTCTTGCCACGCCGCACTTCGATCACTTCTTCGGTCGGCACCAAGACTTCGTCAATTTCTTCTTGCAGACCGGCTTCGGCCACAGCGGTCTTGATCTGCTCGGCCACTTTCTTCTCGAAGTTCGAGAGAACAGAAACCGAATACCAGCGCTTGGCCATCCCACGTCCACCTTGTACTTGCCCCGGCATCACCGAAAGCGTCTGCGTTGTGCGCGAATTTACCGCGCGAAGGAACAAAAAACAGCGCGCTGCCGAATCGCTGCGCGCCGAATGTCCCTATAACCTGCGGCGGGATAGCCCCCCGCCGTTTAGAATTCAAGGAAAATCGGCCCAGAGTTAGGCTTTAGCCCCAGATTAGTGAAAGGCGCTGAGCACAAAGGTCAGACCGAATTTGATCAGCACATCGGTCAAGCTAAAGAAGGTCGCGGTCAATGCGGCCATCACAAGCACCATAGCGGTGGTCAAAAGCACTTCGCGGCGCTCGGGCCAAACGACCTTGCCGGCCTCAGAGCGGACCTGCTGGATGAATTGGATCGGGTTGGTCATGGCCATGATGGGGTCCGCCTGAATGGGTTTAGGGGCAGATACGCGACAGTCTTCGTAATTTCAAGCCCGCGCCACGCGGCCGACCCTATCGCAGATAATTTGGCAGGAGTTGGGGGACTCGAACCCACGACCCTCGGTTTTGGAGACCGATGCTCTACCAACTGAGCTAAACTCCTAGGCCTTCGGACGGGTTACGGCAGGAAGTGCGGGAAATCAAGAGGCGCTTTGGGAAATCTGCGCTTGAGATTTGCGTCAGGTCAGGTCACAGGTGCAAAAAACCTTGGAGTTCCAAATGATCCCCGCCCGCTTTGCCCCGATCCTATTCGGGTTTCTCTTGTCGGGGATGATGTCTTTCCTCGTTTCTGGCCTGTCGACCTTTCGCGCCTTGGGCATCGGGTCGCATTTTGCCCAAGCTTGGATGGGCAATTGGGCCGTGAGTTGGCTGACGGCCTTTCCAGTGGTGCTGATCGTCGCCCCCATCACCCGCCGCCTTGTCGCGCGGCTGGTGACGAAGGGTTAAGCGTTACGACTTCTTCACAAACTGGGTCAGAATCACAATCGTCTGGTCATTGACCCGACCTTCGATCTGCTCGGCATTGTCACGCACCAAGCGAATCGAGCGCACCGCCGTGCCGCGCTTGGCCACCATCGAACTGCCTTTGACGGGCAGGTCTTTGATCAGCACAACACTGTCGCCTTGAGACAGAACAGCGCCGTTGCTATCGCGGTGGATGATGGCGGCGTCGGCATCGCCCAAGCCCGCCTCGGCGCGGGCCAAAACGTCGGGGTCCAGATAAACGCTTTCCAACAGATCGGCGGCCCAAGCCTCGTCCTTCAAGGCTTGCAGTAAGCGATAGGCGGCGATCTGGGTTGGCGCTTCGGCCGCCCAGATGGCATCGCCCAAGCAGCGCCAGCGCGGGCCAGAGGCGATGGTGCCGGAAAGGGCCGCAGCGCAAATCGAACAGCAGGCGGCGGCATCCTCGGCGGGGGGCAAGGTCACGAGGGTTGCATCGGGGGCGGCGCATAAAACGCAGATCATGGGGGACTTTCAGGGTCAGGAAAGGGGTGCTAAAACATTGGTCCGCAATCCTTAAAGCAAGCGGGCGAGAATGCCCACCCTAGGCGCCCTTACACCCCTGCTGACAGACTAAAGCGCCACCATTTCGGCCGTGATCCGATGTAACTGTGCTGTGTGGGGGCCAGAACCTTTAAATTTGGTCGATCAAAACAGCCTGATACCAAGCCAATGGTCGGCCCATCATCAATTGCCCCCAAGGTTGATCCACACCGCGGGCAAAAGGCGCGTTGTGATATGTCAGACGACCGCCATAGCGCCGGCGCACCCCCCGCTCCATCCCATTCTATAGCGGTCTTGGGATAACTGACCCAAGCAAGCGTGGGCGCGCCGGAATGGCGTTGGCACATATGGCAAGAACAGGTGTGCGGATCACCCGGCACGCCTGCGGCCGTAAAGCGGATGAAGCCGCACAGGCAGCCCCCTGTCAGTTTTAGCGCCATACTCCCCCCGTCCAATGAGATATCATCCCCCATATTCTTGCAAAGGCACCGCAATCGTCAAGTCAAAGGCCCCGGCGATGAACCGGGGCCTTTTCAGGATGGGATGCGCTTGATCCCAGATTTCAACTGTAAGCTCAGATCAAGCGAGGATCTTGGAGACCACGCCAGCACCGACGGTGCGGCCGCCTTCGCGGATGGCGAAGCGCAGCTTTTCTTCCATCGCGATCGGCGCGATCA